>Ga0209434_1000119_pt1 | contig 41243 bp, 33 predicted proteins | sample ETNvirnome_2_300_FD_184068 | JGI IMG/M metagenome (GOLD analysis project Ga0209434, IMG submission 184068) | Marine viral communities from the Pacific Ocean - ETNP_2_300 (SPAdes) (version 2) | ecosystem: Environmental > Aquatic > Marine > Oceanic | place: Pacific Ocean | collected 2013-06-22 | reverse complement strand
ATATACAATGAAATGAGGCCGCATTTGAGTTTAGGCATGGAAACCCCAAACCAAGTGCATAAAAAAGACCAGGAGCAAAAGCTACTGGCCTTCAATTAAAACCGTCAACGTATTTTAGGACGAGACAAAATTTAGCTTATACCAATCCGCAAAAATACTTAATCATTTTGAGTGATCAAACCAGTCGCTACCTGCGTTAAAAATTTCTGATTTACGACTGCATGGATGCAGGAGGTAGAGCAATGCAGGAGCAATTGCCGAGCACAACTAAATAACTAAATTTTTGCCTTGTTATCAACGCGGTTTTATTGCCTCAAAATAGACCACTTAATTAAGCGGAATGGTATTAATCAAGTCTAAAGCGATTTACCACATCGCTCAGTGCTTGTGAGCTTTGCTTTAAGCTTTCACTGGCATCTGATAGCCCTTGGGTATTAGATAGTGACTGTTCGGTTGATTGTGACAGCTCATTGATACGTAAGTTAACTTCATCTGCCGCACTCGTTTGTTGTTCTGTGGCGCGGGCTATTTGGCTATTCATATCTTTAATAATTGTGACCAAACGCTCAATTTCACTGAGTGAGCTGCTTGCTTCACCTGCTTGTAAGACGGTTTCGCTCGACAGTTGTTGACTGGCAGATACCGCATCAACCGCAGCTTTAGCGCCTGCTTGTAACTTACTGATCATGGCCTGAATTTCATCAGTACTTTTACCGGTACGGCTAGCCAGTGTACGCACTTCATCGGCTACGACAGCAAAGCCGCGCCCTTGCTCTCCCGCGCGAGCCGCTTCAATCGCGGCATTAAGCGCAAGTAAGTTTGTTTGCTCTGCTATGCTGCGAATAACATCCAGTACAGAGCCTATATTGTTACTCTCTGCTGCAAGGTCAGTGGTTACCTTACTAACCTGCTCAATATTATGCGACAGAGTTTCAATAGCGGTAATGGTTTTGTTGAGCACCTGTTTACCGGTTGAAGCATTTTGCGCCGCGTCGTTTGCGGCATGCTCAGCTTGATCTGCATTTTGGCTAACATCATGAATTTGATGAGTCATTTCTTCCATTGCGGTGGCAACTTGTGTTGAGCTGTCGTTTTGCAGTTCAATAAAAGAATGATTGGTTTTAGTGGCATCATCCACATTGTGGGCGTACTGATTGACCTGTTGAGCATTTTGCGCGACTTGCTTGAGTGACTCTCGCATTTTTGCAGTGTATAGGTTGAAGTAACGCGATAGCCGAGAGACCTCATCATTGCCGTTTTCATCAAGTTGTTGGGTTAAATCACCTTCACCTTGCGAAATGTCTTTCATCATATCAGCAGCCAATTGAGTTGGTCGTAATATACTATTTGCAATTAAATAACTGAGCGCAATTAACAGACCAAAAATAACCACCGCAGTGATAATGACGTGATTTCGTAGTGAAGCAAATGCATCTTCAATGGTGTCAATGTAGACACCCGAACCAATAATCCATTGCCATGGTGTGAAACCCTTAACATAGGCAATTTTATCAACGGGTTGATCCTTTCCAGGCTTAGGCCATTTGTATGGAACAAACCCTTCGCCTTGTCGTTTAACCACGTTCACCATGTCAACAAACAGGTGTACCCCGTCGGGGTCTTTATTGTTGGCAAGTGATTTACCTTCAAGCTCTGGTTTGAATGGGTGCATAACCATCGCAGGTTGATAGTCGTTTATCCAAAAGTAATTGCTTTTGTCATAGCGAAGTGCAGCGATAGTATCCAGCGCAGCTTGTTTTGCTTGTTGTTCACTGAGTTTACCTTGTTGGAATAAAGCATAATTGTGTTCAATAATGCTGTGGGCTGACTCCACTAGGTTTTGAGTTTTGGTGTATTGTTCTTGTTCTAAAGAATCATATTGCTTCATTAAGCTTGAGATACTTAAAAAGATCAATCCAACCACCACTACACTAACCAACATGGCAAGGCGTTGTAAGATTGTAAAACGGCGTAAGTAGTTCATGTGTATTCCTTGGTCATGCTTGTCTAAAAGCAATATGTTAAGTGTAGTTAAAACAGGTATTAAATCTAGTTGTGGATGGAATACATTGAGACAAAAAAAAGGCTGATTGGACAATCAGCCTTTAGTCTAAGTTACCGAATTTAAATTTAACTATTGTACGTTAAAGTGACGGTTGAAAAAGCTTGTGATAGTTTGGTGCAAGTGTGTTTGCACACTCTTACCACGTAAACTGTGCTTAGAACCTGGGTACGTCATCATCTCAAACTGCTTTTCTTGATCTTGCAGTTGTTTAAATAACTTCGTGGCGTGAGTAAATAACACGTTGTCATCAGCCATGCCGTGGTAAATCATTAGCGGTCCTTTTAAGCCTTCAGCATAAGGGAAAACGGCACTTGCTTCGTAGCCTTTTGCATTTGTTGCAGGGTGGCCTACGTAGCGTTCTGTGTAGTGTGTGTCGTAAAGTGCCCAGTCGGTCACTGGCGCGCCCGATACACCCGCTTTGAAATAATCACCGGCTTTAAACATGGTCATCAGTGCCATATAGCCACCGTAACTGTGACCGTAAATACCTATGCGCTCAGGATCAACGTAATCAAGAGTGCGTAAGAACTCAACCCCTTTAATTTGGTCAGCGACTTCAGCAACCCCTAAGTGTTTATAGATAACGTCTTCAAACTTTTTACCACGGTTGTAAGAGCCACGGTTATCGAGTTGAAAAATAACGTAGCCTTGCTGTGCCATGTATTGGAAATACAAGTTTTTGCTGCGCCAGCTATTTGTCACTCGTTGGGCATGTGGGCCGCCGTATACGTTTACAATAACAGGGTGCTTTTTACCATCTTGATAGTTAGTCGGCTTGAATAAACGGTAATGCATTATTTGGCCGTCTTCAGCTGTTAATGTACCGTATTCAGGAGTGATTAAATCGTCTAAGTACGGTGTAAGTGGATGCGACTTATCGAGTTTGTTTTCTTCAAGCCAGGTAATAAACTCGCCGTTAATTTTACGAAGTGCGGCTGAACCTGGTTTATTAACCGATGAGCTGTTGTCGATAAAGGTTTTATTATCTTTGGCGATAACCACATTATGATAAGCACCAAGCTCTGTTATGCGCTTAATATCCCCTTTTTTGAATAACGGTGCACTGTATAAATGGCTTTCAAGAGCGGTGTCTTTACGCGCTGCAAAATACACAATGCCTTTTTTCTCATCGATTCCTTTTAAGCTATCAACCACCCAGTCACCTTGCGTGATTTGGCGGATCATCTCGCCATTTGTGCGGTACAAATAAAGGTGTTTAAAGCCGTCACGTTCAGAGGCCCACACGAAGTGTTTTTTATCGTTTAGGAACTGTAGATCAAAGTGTAAGTTAATCCATGTATCGCTTGTTTCTGTTAGGGCGACCTTTTGCTTTTTCGTTTCACTGTTGTAAAAACGCAGCTCTAACGTTTGCTGTGAGCGGTCTTGCCATTGATAAGATAACGTTTTGTTATCTTTTAACCAGTTGGCGCGAGCAATGTAGATATCTTCGTCTTCGCCTAAATCAACCCAATCAGTTTGTTGGTTGTTAATGCTAACAACACCGAGTTTAATTTTAACGTTGTCTGTACCCGTGAACGGGTAACGCTGGTTGAAAAGCTTTACTTCATCAGCGTAAATTTCGTTTCGAATCGCTTCTTTTACAGGGCTTTCATCGACACGCGTATAGGCAATTTTTGTTTCATCACCTGACCACCAGTAGCCCGTCATGCGGCCCATTTCTTCTTGAGCCACGAATTCAGCCATGCCGTTTTTAATAACGCCACCGCCGTCTTTACTTAACTGGATTTCTTGACCCGTTTTTAAGTTCAGTGCGTAAAGGTTTTGCTCGCGAATAAACGATACAAAATGACCTTTCGGTGAAAAACGTGCATCGGTTTCGAATGCTTCGGTATCGGTCAGTTTGCGGCTTTTAGCTGAGGCAAGTTCGTAGTAATAAAGGTCGCCATTCAGTGGGAAAAGCAGTGCTTTACCATCTTTTGACCATTTATACTCTAAAATCCCTTTACCAAAGATACGCTGACGCTCACGTCGTGCTTTTTCTTCATCTGATAGGTTTTCTGGGCCTGAGAATAGTGCCGCAGAGTCAACTAATAAGCGGTTTTTGTTATCTTTTAAATTGTATTCCCACAAGTCATAACGGTTGTAGTCGTCGGTTTTACCTTGTAAGTAGGTAACGCGGCTACCATCGGGTGAGAATTTAAGTTGTACAGGTGCTTTACCTGCTAAACTAGGATCGTCAAAAATACGCTCTAGTGATAGTGGTTCAGCATTCACACTCAGTGCTGTTGCCACTATTGGTAAGGCAAGTGAGAGAGATTTAATTTTTTTTAGCACAGGGGTACCTTCGCTCGAATAAAAACTGCCACGATGTTAATGGTAAGCTTAGGCAACTGCAACTAAATGCTATAAAGTAGCAGGGGTACAACTTAGATTTAAGGACTTATTGATGAAAAATGCTGATATGCCATTTTCCTTGGCACCTGAATTACAGCGTGATTGTATTGAATTAGCAGATTGGCCACTGTGTAAAGTATTGCTAATGAATGACAGCCAATATCCGTGGTTTATTTTAGTCCCGAGAGAAGCGGGTTTAAAAGAAATTATCGACCTTTGTGAAGCGCAGCAAGTGACACTTTTACGCGAGTCGGCCAAACTAAGTAAATTATTACAGCAGGTTTTTAATCCAGACAAGCTCAATGTGGCTGCTTTGGGAAATATGGTGCCACAACTGCATATTCATCATATCGCACGCTTTAAAACAGATGCTGCTTGGCCTGCACCTGTGTGGGGTAAGTTACCGGCGGTTCCGTATTCTGATGAGCAGATTACTTCGCTTAAAGCGTATTTTTAAACGGTGAATATCGAAAATATAGTCCAGCAAATATGAAAAAGTGGCACGTTAGCGCGGCAATAATAACACGTTGTTTTTTTGTGACGATGTTATCTTTGAGTGCCTTTGAGAGTGTGGCAAAAAGTTATTATTTTGTAGGAAGTCATTTTCCTGCCATTTTAGAACAGGATCAGCACGGTTCTCCTACAGGACTCGGAGCTGACATCGTTTATGAAATAGGCAAGCGATTGGGGCATACTATTGTGATTGATATTATGCCGCTTAAACGGGCTTTAAAAATGGTTGAGCAAGGTGATGCCGATGCCATTATTGGCCCTTATAAATCGTTTCAGCGTAACCAATACATGCTCTTTAGTGCATTACCCTTTTATGAAGACCCTATTGTTTTTTATACCAAACCGAATAATGAAGTTACTTGGCGAGGAAACTTCGCCAGTTTAAAAAAAGATGCAATAGGGGTTATTCGTGGCTGGGATTATGGGGTTGAATTTAAGCGCCATGAATCGAGTTTACTGTTATCAGAAGTCGCCAATGTGCGGGCAAGTTTTTTACAATTAATGTATGACAGGGTTGATTTAATTCTAACTCACCCCCGCGCAGCAAGGCCGGTGATAGAAAGTTTGGGTATTGCCGATAAGGTGATCATACTTTCTCCTATTTTAACGGTTAATCAAGGTTATTTTGGTTTTACTAAGCAGCGAGATTTAGCGCAATTTATTGATGAGTTTAATGCTGAGTTTCAAAAAATGTTGCTAAATGGGGAAATCGTAAAACTAAACAATAAATATGGGCTGAGCTTTGTGGCGCATTAATGACTGTTGTTTAAGCATAAAAAAACGCTGCTCGAAAGCAGCGTTTTTTGTTTAAACTCGTTATTACTCAGATGAGAGTGCGTTTAGTTTAAACCTAATACCTCTTTACCTTGTTTAAAGGTCACATCAACAGGGATGTTTGCTTGGCTTAGCTTTTCTAAATCTTTAGCAAGCTCGGCTTTAATTTCACCATGAGTCGCGATTAATTGGTCGACTTTTTGATAATCGCCGTCACCTTGAATCGTTAAGATAAGGCGCGATAGTTTTGCCATCGCTAAGCTCATTTTTTCCATATTTACGCTGTATAAGCCATCTGCATTTTTAGAAAATGCACCTTCTTCGGCAAAAAAGTTAAAACGGATCATGTTTGCTTTACCATGTGCACTTGATGCACCAAAACGCACTGAGCGGAATATACCAGCCATAAAGGTGATGTAGTAATCTTCTAGCGTACCGTCAGTGATTTCACCTTTTTTAAGTAACTGCTCAACCATGTAAAGACCAAGGATATCTGCTTTACCTTCTTCAAGCGCGCTGGCATGCTCTTGCAGTGATTGACGCACAGTCCCTTTGTTGGTGATGGTGTTTTTAATTCCTAAGCCATGTGCGACTTCGTGGAACATGGTGTTTGCAAAAAACGCATCAAAGGTGATGTGTTTACGCTGCTCAGGCACAATTAATTGCTCTGAAATTGGCACTAAGATTTTGTCGAATTTAGCGCGCATCGCGTTTTTAAGCTGTAAACGGCGGGTGCCTTTTTCAAGCTGTACTTGCTCATCATTAGGCAAGTTAATAGCAATTGTTTTGCTGCCGGCATTTGAGTGGCCCGCATAGTAAACAACATCATATGCATTAAGGTCAGCGTCTGAACCCGGTACTTCTTGCTTGTACTTATCGTCTACGGGTAAGCCTTTTTGTAGCTCTGGTAAGAAAGCTGCAAACTTAGCTAAACGCTCACTCCACGCAAGGTCTTTAATTAATACGTAAGACTCATAAGCGGCACGGTAACCAAAGAGTTGATCTTCGTAGGTTTCGATTGGACCAATAACAACATCAATTGGGTTGTTTTTCATGTCCATCCATGCGAAGTCAGAGGGTTGGAAGTTATCACTAACAAGTGCATCAGCACGCATGCTTAAGTAGTTTGCAAATTCTTTGTCATCGGCGAGTTTACTTGCTTCACGGAGTAAGTTTGCCGCTTTTTCTAGTTCCTGTGCGTATTCTACTGAGTAAGCCACGCTGTATAGTTTGCCATTTTCATCACGTTTAATAACTGAATAAAGGCCTGTTTTATCTTCAACTGTTGCGTTGTTTAACGCTTCTTTAGTGATATCGCTTGGGTAAAACTCTGCGCCAAGTGGTTTTTCTTCATAACCAGATAAGAACACCTGATCGCCGTTTAAACGGTCCCATGGGCCGTAGTTGATATCTGCAAATTTTTGCACTTTTTCGTCATTAATTTTTGCCAAAAATGCTTCTTTGTTTTCACCAAATGCTTGACGCCAAAATAATGCATCCATGATTTTTGATGCGTCAATAAGTTTGCCAACCATTTGCTTTTGGTTATCGCTTAAGTGGCTCAAGTCTGAGGTTAATGTAAAGTCTGTATAGATATCTAAGCGGTTTCTGTCTGCATTGATTAGTTGCGGATTATTTTCTTCAGTATTTTGAGTCGTTTGCTCTGCAGCAGGCTTTGTTTGAGAAGGGGTCGCTTGTTGGTCAGAACATGCACCTAGAAAAACTGCACCAGATAAGATAAGTGCGTGGCTAATTTTATTTAATGTCATTTTTTTGCCCGTTAAAAAGAGAGAGTCGTTGCTTTGAAAATAAATGTGTAAGCATTAAAGCAAACCTAACATATAAATGGCAAGTTTACTGCGCAGTATGTGATTTTAAGCAATTAAATCGGTGTCTTAAAATATAAAAGTAGATTATTACTGTGAATTTCTTAACTTTAGCGCTAACTTAGACAATACTAAAACAATAATTAATCTAACAATGTCAGTCATTAGTTTGATTTTATAAAAGCAAGCTAATTCAAGAGGATGGCAAAGATATGTCAACAGAAAATGCACTACTGACCATTTTGGTCGACCGAATTAATAATGACACCCTAGTGTTGCCTACTTTACCTGAAGTGGCTGTAAAAGTCAGACAAGCTGCAGACAATCCTAATGTCAATTTGATGCAAATGGCCGATGTGATTTCACACGACCCCGCGCTTTCTGCCCGCATGATTAAGGTGGCGAACAGTGCCTTTATGGGGCGCTCGGTTAAGGTGACAAACCTACACCAAGCTGTAACGCGGATAGGTTTACGGCAAATTAAAAACATTGCAACGGCCATGGCAATGGAGCAACTGTTTGTATCGCACAATGAGTTGATTAAAGGCTACATGGACAAAGCGTGGCAAAAAACGCTGAAGGTGGCTTGTCACTCAATTACCTTAATGGATTTTTTCCTACGTGATAATAAGAAGACGTCATTAAATCGCGACACCATTACGCTAGCGGCTTTAGTGTATAACATTGGCGTGTTACCCATTTTAACGGAAGCCGAAAAACACCCCGAAGTATTTGCGAACCCCAGCTTTCTTGCGCATGCAATTCAAAAATTGGGAGGCAAAGTAGGGGGAGCGATTATGCGAGCGTGGGGCTTCACTGATGAATTTGTTGAAGTTGCTGAGAGCTGGGCAAACCCTAACTATCGTCCTGAGCATATTTGCTATGTTGACTTTATTCGCATAGGCGCGATCTTAGAGGGGATCCTGCAAGTATCAGATAAGTCTTCAGCATTACAGACCTATTTAGATAAAGGTGTTATTTCGTCACTTGATATGTTTAATTCAGATGAATATCACGACATGTTAAATGATGTAAAAGCGGTGTTTACTGAATAACGCATTAAAAAGCGCAGATTACGACTAATCTGCGCTTTTAGTGTCAACAAGCTGATTATAAATCGCTTGCATCTCCTAATCCTTGAGTTAGTTCTTCAAGTAATTGCTTAATTTCTTCTGATGCTAAAATGAAGTCTGCATCTAGTTTTACGGCCATATCTTCTTTAGGGATATCGGCGTTTTCTTCTTTAAGTGTTTCTGAGTAGCTTAGTCGTTTTATTGACCCATCGTTTTGCAGCATGAACTTAACTCGCTCTTGCCAATCAAGTGCAAGCTTAGTCACGCGCTTGCCATTTTCTAGATGCGATTTCACTTCATCACACGATAAATCATGGCCTTTAAGTTTAACCTGTGCGCCACTATCGTCTGCTTCTTCAAGTTCTGCATCGTTGCCAATAGCGAACCCCTCAGGCGCATTAAATTGTGTTAGCCAATCGGTTAGAAACACATCCAGATCATAGTTTGCAAATGCGGGCACTACAGGTAACGACCCTAACGATTTACGTAACAAGGCAAGAAGTTCTTCGGCTTTGTTAAAACTACCACTGTTAACAACCACCCAGCCATTCTTTTGGTCAATAAATGCAAACTGTAAGCTCGACTTTTTGAATGCTTGAGGAAGTAGCGTATGCAGAATATTTTCTTTTAGTTCGTCTTTTTCTTTTTTCTTAACTGGGCGGTTTTCTTCCGCTTCAATCTGCTCTACTTTTTCAGCAACCAGTTCGTTAATAACCGCTGCGGGTAATACTTTTTCTTCACGTTTTGCGCACACTAAAATGCTATCTTGAGAAAAGTGCGATAGGGTTTGACCATGTTTACCAAAGGCTTTGGTCCAACCAAACGTTGATAACTCTTGACCACCACATGAGCGAAACAGATCTTGTTCTAGGGCTTTATCGAAGTCTTCTTGGTTGTATGATACGTCTTGTTTAAAACGGTAACAGATAAGGTTACTAAACCACATAATTAGGCTAATCCTTTCATTAAATTTGCCCAATCATAGCAATAAAAAAGTGATGCCGAAATGAATGATTTCGGCATCAGGGGGTTTTGTTTATGTATTAAACATTGAAAGTGGCTTTGGCATGTTTTTAGGGAAACTAATATGGTAATGCAAGCCTTGTCCAGGCTCGCTTGTTACTTCTATATCGCCACTGAGCGTTTGTTTTACTAAGTTAAAAGTAATGTGTGTGCCTAAACCGCTGCCGCCTTGGTCGCGCTTGGTAGTAAAAAATGGGTCAAATAGCTTTTCTAACTGCTCTTGAGTTACACCATTACCGTTATCTTTAAAGTCGATGATAACCTCATCGTCTTCTTCTTTTATAACAATCTCTATGATGCCGCTTTCTATGCCTTCGAAACCGTGAATGAGTGAATTCATGATTAAGTTAGTGAAAATTTGACTAATTGCCCCCGCAGGTAAATTGAGTGTTAAGTCTTCAGGGCAATCTAGGTTTATATGGTGCGATGTTTTTTTAAGTTTAGGGTGTAACGAGCGGATCACCTCGCCTAAATACTCTTTAAAATTAATTGTACGCACCGCTTCACTGGCTTGGTCTACCGCGATTTGTTTGAAGCTGGCGACCAGCTCAGAAGCACGGTCTAAATTACTGGTTAATAAGCTGGTGCTTTGTTTTGCGTCGTTTATAAACTCTTCTAATGCTTTCGGCGAAAGGGTTTTGTCTTTATAGGCTGCTTCAATTTGATTCAGGCGCTCTTGTAAAAAAGAGGTCGCTGTAACACCAATACCAATCGGGGTGTTTACATCATGAGTAATACCGGCAACAAGCCCGCCTAATGCGGCCATTTTCTCTGAGCCTACTAACCGCTCTTGGGCCATGTTCAGTTCATCAAGGTAACGCTGTAGTTCAGTTTGCTTTGTTATGAGCTCTTGTTCGGTTTGTTTACGTAAATCGATTTCTTCAGTTAAGGTGAACTTTTGTTTTTCTAACTCGTATTTTTGTTGCTGTAAGTCCATCATTGCTTGGCTCAAGTTTGATGTCTTACGAGCGACTTCCTGCTCTAATTGCAGGTTTTGTTGATCCAGTTTTTCGTTGCTTATCAGTAATTCTTTTTGTGTATGTTCAAGCTCTTCTCGGTACAGTACCACTTTATCAATCAGGCGATTAAATGACTCTTCCATCACTTTTAATTCGTTATGCTCACTGGTTTGAATGTCGATATGGCGACCTTCTAAATCATTGAGTTCAAGATCTTCTATTTGTTCTGTGAGCTGGGCTAAGGGTTCTGTTAACTGTTTTCTAAAGGCAATTAAGAATAGGATGATCAAAAATGTTGTTTTGATCATCGCATTACCGATTAAGAAATAAATCGAGATCATAATACGGCTAAATACGACGTCTCGGCTTGAAAATAGGGTGACATCACCCACTTGGGTGGCTCTGCCTGAAAACTCAAAAATCAGCGGAAAAGTGTAACCAAATAAACCTGACGGGGTGTCTTCAATAATCGCCTCTTCTTGCACTAGCTGCTGACTGTATAACTCATGTATGTCTAAAGAGCGCCCTAATTGTGATAACACTTCACCACTGTCATCTCGCACAATAATGCCTTCAATCATAGGGATCGCAAGTAACCCCTCAGCTGTGGTGATCGTTTGCTTAGTGTTCAGCTCCCAAATGGCGCGTGTGAGGCTGCGACTGAATGTTTTTTGCAACGTGGTTAATTCATCGCGAATGTAATCCTTGGTATTAACGTACTCAGCAATAACCTGCCCACACGTAACGACAAACGTTAATAAAAAATAAACCGAGAGCACACTGGTTAATAATTTTTTTGACAGGCTTTTTTGTAGCATGGATTATCCATAGCTCCTTGGTGAGATTTGTAATACATTCAGCTAATTCTAAAGTTAGCTAATAAATGATTAAAAATAAATAAATATATCCTTTTTTACGGGATCATTTACAGATTGTAACTAAATCATGAAAAAACTTGACCTTACTGCCTTTTAAAAAGTGTGATATAAAATTAGTCATCTTTAATTTATCCTCTATTAACGCTGTGTTTGCAACAGCGAAGATGTATATTTCATGAGTAATTCTAATTTTTCAGTGCTTGTCTGTGATGATTCAAACGTTGCCCGAAAACAGGTCGTACGCTGTTTAGGTGACTGCATCAGTGCCGACATTAAACAAGCCAGTAACGGCCGTGAGGCACTTGCTTTATTGCGGCAGCAAAACTTTGATTTGCTTTGCCTCGACTTAACCATGCCAGAAGTTGATGGTGTTGCTGTACTTGAAACGATTAAAGCCGAAAAAATAGAGTGTTTTGTGTTGGTTATTTCGGCGGATATTCAAACAGAAATGAAGCAACGAGTCGCAAAACTTGGTGCCATTGATTTTATTGATAAGCCGATAGAACTTGTCCGCTTAAAAACAACTTTGCATAAATTTGGTATTCATTAAGTCTTTATATAACCTAATTGCATAATTTATCTTTTTATTAAGGGTTGACAGACTGGCTGTTTTTAAGGCAGTCTAGGGGCTATGAAAACATTTAATCACGCAACGACCATTATTATTACAACCATCATCCTTACGGGATAGTGGCATAGGTCGGTGCAACAAAATTAAAGGCCTGTGTTCACTAGAACACAGGCCTTTTTTCGTTTATGGGATGAGGAAACATAAATAATGCGAGTATTAAAATTTGGCGGGTCGTCCTTGGCTGACTTCGCATGTTTGCAACAGGTAGCTCAGTTAGTCAAACAAGAACTTAAAGATGAAATGCTATTAGTGCTTTCTGCACCGGGCGGCATGACTGATTCACTCGTTGCGCTAGCGAGTGCAGCAGAGCAGGGGCGTGATTATAGTGAGTTATGGCATGCACTGGTTAATCGTTGTGAGCAGTTAAAGGCGGATGTAGAAGCAGAGTTTGGCGCAGTTGATAATTGGCCTAATTTAAATGACCTAAAAAATAAATTGGATGGTGTTGCATTATTAACGTGCTGCCCAGACCAAGTTAAAGCTTATGTTATTAGCTTTGGTGAGCGAGTGAGTGTAGCGCTCATGCAGCGTATGTTAAAAGAGAGTAATGCGCACTACCTTGAGGCAACCGATTGTATTGCTTCTGTTGGTGGATATATTGATGCAGAAGCAGACTTAGCTGCGAGTAAGTTGCGTTTTCGTGAAGCATTAAAAGCAGCACCAAGTACCATTTACATCATGCCTGGTTTTACTGCGGCTAATGAGCAAGGCGAGCTTACAACACTCGGCCGTAATGGCTCTGATTATTCGGCAGCAATTGCTGCAGCCTGCTTAGAAGCCGATGTTTGTCAAATTTGGACCGATGTTGACGGTGTTTACAATGCGGACCCGCGTTATATCAAAAAAGCCTCTAAAGTAGATTCGCTGTCTTATAAAGAAGCGATGGAACTTTCTTACTTTGGTGCCAAGGTGTTACACCCAAAAACAATTTTGCCATGTGCTAAAGCTGGCGTACCTTGCGAGATCAAAAATACTCATAACCCTCGCGCTGAAGGCTCTGTGATCAGTAACGATAGCGTATCATCAGAACCGGTTAAAGCGTTATCAAGCTTACAAAACCTTGCAATGTTAACGGTCTCAGGACCCGGCATGAAAGGTAAAGTGGGTATGGCATCTAAGGTGTTTAATGCCCTTGCTCATGACAATGTATCGATTGTGTTAATTACACAATCGTCGTGTGAATTTAGTATCAGTTTTTGTGTTCACGAAAGTGATTTAGCGCTGGCTCTAGAAGCGTTGCAAACGGCTTTCGAACTTGAGTCGCAAGCTGGGCTTATTGAACCCGTTCAAGTACAACGTAATTTAGCGATTGTTACTTTAGTGGGCGACAATATGCGAGCGCATAAGGGTCTTGCAGCAAAATTCTTTGCTTCATTAGCGCAAGCGCAAGTCAACATTGTGGCGATTGCCCAAGATTCAACAGAGAGTGCTATTTCTGCGGTTATTGATGGTGAGCTGTGCAATGATGCTGTGAAAGTGTGCCACGAGAACTTTTTTACACATATTCCATCAATCGATATGTTCTTATTAGGCTGTGGTTTAGTTGGTCAAGAGCTTATCCAGCAACTTGAGCGCCAGCAAGCATGGCTTGAAAAGCGCAATATTAAGCTTAATTTGTACGGTGTTGCTAACTCAAAACAACTCTATCTCGACAGTGACGGTATTGCCTTTAGTGATTGGCAAGAAAAATTAGCGGTATCGGAGCAAGGTTTTGACTTAAAACTCGTTGAGCAATTTGTGAAACAAAACCATTTAATCAACCCTGTTATTGTTGATTGTAGCTCAGCCGATAAACTCGCCGCGCAGTATGTTGATTTCTTAAATGCTGGTTTCCATGTTGTGGCTGCGAATAAAAAAGCAAATACCAGCTCATTTGCGTACTATCAAGATTTGATTTCTGCGACACAAAAGAATAACCGTAAGTTTTTATACGAAACCAACGTAGGGGCAGGTTTACCAGTCCTTGATAATTTAAAGTCATTATTTGGCGCGGGTGATGAACTTATTAAGTTCAGCGGCATATTATCAGGCTCATTGTCGTACATGTTTGGTGCTTTGCAAGATGGCCTCTCGTTGAGCGAAGCAACTGTAAAGGCAAAAGAAAGTGGCTTCACTGAGCCAGACCCACGTGATGACTTATCGGGGACCGATGTTGCTAGAAAGCTGCTGATCATTGCGCGTGAGTCTGGACTTGAACTTGAGTTAAGCGATATTGAAGTTGAATCTGTATTACCAACAGGGTTTGCAGAGGGAGATTCGGTTGCTGAGTTTATGGAAAAGCTGCCCAGTCTTGATGCTGCTTTTAATGACCGTATCCAAAGTGCAGCAAGCGAAGGTAAAGTGCTGCGTTATGTTGGCACTATTGAAAATGGTCACTGCAAAGTAGGTATTGAAGCGGTTGATAGTAAGCATGCACTTTATGATATTCGTGATGGTGAAAATGCACTGGCGATTCTTAGCCAATATTATCAGCCTCGTCCGTTTGTTATCCGTGGCTATGGTGCGGGTGCAGAAGTGACTGCCGCAGGTGTATTTGCTGATATCTTAAAAACATTATCACGCTAGGAGAAGGTTATGATCCGTATTTACGCACCGGCTTCTATCGGTAACTTTGCGGTTGGATTTGATGCTTTAGGTGCCGCATTGGCCCCTATTGATGGCAGCCTACTTGGTGATGTGGTTGAGGTATCTGCAGCTGAGCAAGACACATTTGTGTGCTCAGGAGAGTATGCCAGTAAGTTACCAGCTAACGCAGAAGAAAATCTTGCCTATCAGTGCCTTATTCATTTTAAAGCGCATGTTGCACCGGCCATGCCCACCGTGAAACTAGAGCTTAAAAAGAACTTACCAATCGGTTCTGGGCTTGGTTCAAGTGCATGCTCGGTGGTTGCCACATTTGCTGCGCTTGATCAGTTTGCTAAAACTGACTTATCGCAAGAGCAGTTGATTGAACTTATGGCTGATTTTGAGGCGATTGTGAGTGGTGGTCGTCATTACGATAACATCACGCCATGTTACCTAGGTGGTTTACAGTTAACAGGCGATCTTATTCCCAATAAATCCATTGCGTTACCGGTTGATGAGCGCTGGTATTACGTGGCAGCTTTTCCTGGCTTTTCTCTTAATACGGCAAAAGCTCGCTCGGTTTTACCCACGCAACTATCAATGCATGACAGTGTCGAGTTCGCACAAAGATTGTCTGCATTTAGTAGCTTGTTACTGACAGGGCGTTTTGATGATGCCTTATCAATTATGCGTGATGAAATTGCTGAGCCACACCGAGCGCCACTTATAAACGGGTTTAGCGAGGCGAAGCATGCTTTACCAGAACTTGGCGCTGAGATTGTGAGTATTTCGGGTGCTGGACCGACTCTTTTTACAGTGTGTAAAAGTCTAGAAGCCGCTAAGCAATGCGCAGCGTGGCTTAATGATAATTACATTAATGAACATGGTTTTTGCCATATTTGCCAGCTTGATCAGCTTGGCACACGACAGCTATAAAGAATTTAAGGAACTACAATGCAATTACATAATTTAAAAGATGCAACACAACAGGTGTCGTTTATTGAAGCTGTAAAAACGGGTTTGGGTCGTAACCAAGGCGTTTTCTTTCCAGATAGCTTGGCGCCTATTGCTGATATTGATGCTTTATTGGATTTGGACTTTGTTACTCGCAGTAGCAAAATCTTATCCCATTTGATTGGGGATGAATTACCCGCAGACACCGTTGCTGAGATGGTACAAAATGCGTTTAACTTTGATGTAAAACTTGTTGAAGTCGAAAAGGATATTTACTGTTTAGAGCTTTTTCACGGGCCAACATTAGCGTTTAAAGATTTTGGTGGGCGTTTCATGGCAGAGTGTCTTGCACAATTTAGCCAAGGAGAAAAAGTTACCATTCTAACCGCAACGTCGGGTGACACAGGTGCTGCGGTTGCGCATGCCTTTTACAACAAACCGAATATTGATGTGGTTATTCTATATCCGAAAGGCAAAATTTCGCTAGCACAGCAAAAACTATTCACTACGTTAGGCAACAACATTCATTGCTATGCGGTTGATGGCAGCTTTGATGATTGCCAAAGCATGGTAAAACAAGCGTTTCTCGATGATGAAGTAAAAGAAAAGCTAGGGTTAAACTCAGCGAATTCAATCAACATCAGTCGTTTAGTTGCACAGGTGTGTTACTACTTTGAAGCAATAGCGCAATTGCCAAAAGCGCAACGTGCTAAAGCGCATATCTCTGTACCAAGTGGAAACTTTGGTAACGTGTGTGCTGCGATGATTGGCGCTGTACTAGGGATGCCAGTGGCAAAACTTAGTGCAACAACCAACCAAAACGATACGGTGCCTCGTTTCTTGCAAAATAAAGAGTGGGCTCCTAACGCAACGATTGAATCGTTATCGAACGCGATGGATGTGAGTAAACCAAACAATTGGCCGCGTGTTCAGCACATGTTAGATAATGCATGGTTTAGTTATGATGACTTTTATTCAAGCTGTGTCGATGAAGAGACAACCAAAGAGGTGATGAAAAAAATTCATCAAACAGGGTATGTTGCAGAGCCTCATACTGCGATTGCATACCAAGGCTTAAAAGAAAACATTGCACCGGGCAGTGCGGGTATCTTTTTAGCGACGGCACACCCCGCTAAATTTAAAGAAAGCGTAGAAGAAATACTCGAGATTGAGTTACCGATGCCAAAGCCTTTAGCAGATGCGTTAGCAAAGCAATGTCTTGCAGAAGATATTGTGTGTGATTACCAGCTTTTGCGTACTGAGCTGTTAAAAAAACTGGCGTAAAAAACCATAAAAAAGAGCGGCTAAGCCGCTCTTTTTTAATGCAATATTGAATGACTATGCCGGTTTAAAATCCGCATCACAAGAATCACCACAGCGGTAATACACAGTAACACGCCAATCACTGAAACAAGTTCATTTTGTGTCCATTGGATCAAGGTATATGCCGCAATAAAAACAATAAATGGTTTAAATTCATAGTAATAATAGAGCTTTCTTTGATTTACTCGTTGACTCGAATGATCTGTGCGTCTTGCATTTGAGCGCATTCGCCAAATATTTGCACCCAGTAAAAAGAGTACGATACCGATGACTGTAGGCACCACATTATTCGCTAATGTGATGCAACTGATGCCGAGGATAAAGTAGCCATAGGGGGCGGCTTCGTAAAGAGGTTTTGCTAACATGAGATTTTATACCATCCTTGATATTTATTAAGACTATTAGGGTAGTTTGAAAATAGTAAAAAGCAATGCCTGTGTGCTATTTTTTATGCAAATGACATTTTAAAAACCTATGTAATATTTTAAATTCATAAATTTTCGTTATGTATCAATAAAAAAATATCATTATTAAAACACTGTGAAATAAATTCAATCCCTGTTTAAATATGTTCATCTTTACACGATAGGCAAATGTGCGTTTTCAGCGTACAATATAGCCTTCAAAAAAACACCATACACGTTGCCTTAGGAGACCCCATGTTAGAACGTAGCATGAATATTTCGGATTTCGATCCAGAGTTATTTGCAGCCATCACTAAAGAGACGGCTCGTCAAGAAGAGCACATCGAACTGATCGCGTCTGAAAACTACTGTAGCCCACGCGTGCTAGAAGCACAGGGTTCTCAGCTTACAAACAAATATGCTGAAGGTTATCCAGGCAAACGTTACTATGGCGGTTGTGAGCACGTTGACGTTGTTGAACAATTAGCAATTGACCGTGCAAACGAGTTATTCGGCACAGACTACGCAAACGTACAACCGCACGCTGGTTCACAAGCTAATGCGGCTGTTTTCCAAGCGCTTCTTCAGCCACATGACACCGTACTAGGTATGAGCTTAGCTCATGGTGGCCACTTAACGCATGGTTCACACGTTAACTTTTCTGGTAAAACGTACAACGCAATTCAATATGGCCTAAATGAAGAAACGGGCGAAATTGATTACGCTCAAGTTGAAGCGCTAGCACTAGAGCACAAACCAAAAATGATCATTGCGGGTTTCTCTGCATACTCAGGTATCGTTGATTGGGCTAAGTTCCGTGAAATCGCTGATAAAGTGGATGCGTACTTATTCGTAGATATGGCACACGTTGCAGGTCTTATTGCGGCTGGCGTATACCCAAGCCCAATCCCTCACGCGCATGTTGTTACAACAACAACTCATAAAACATTAGCGGGTCCTCGTGGTGGTCTAATTGTTTCTGCGTGTGGTGATGAAGAGATCTATAAAAAGCTTAACAGCGCCGTATTCCCGGGTGGCCAAGGTGGTCCTTTATGTCACATCATCGCTGCTAAAGCGGTTGCGTTTAAAGAAGCATTACAGCCTGAATTCAAAACATACCAAGCGCAAGTGGTTAAAAACGCACAAGCAATGGTTGAAGTGTTACAAGAGCGTGGCTATAAAGTTGTTTCTGGTAAAACAGACAACCACTTATTCCTTCTAGACCTAATTGATAAAGATATCACAGGTAAAGATGCTGACGCTGCCCTTGGTAATGCAAACATCACAGTAAACAAAAACTCAGTACCAAATGACCCACGTTCACCGTTTGTAACGTCGGGTCTTCGTATTGGTTCTCCGGCAATTACGCGCCGTGGTTTCAAAGAAGCTGAGTCTAAAGAACTTGCTGGCTGGATCTGTGACGTACTAGACAACATCAACGATGCATCAGTACAAGCAGAAGTAAAAGAGAAAGTTAAAGCAATCTGTAAAAAACTACCTGTTTACGCTTAATTGCTGGTTAAACCGTAATTAAGATAACAATAGTGTTGTTTTTTGCTATTATAAAGGCCGCTTATTAAGCGGTCTTTTTTTGTTTTTTATAAACGGAAGTTTAACCTTATGCATTGCCCTTTTTGCACAGCAAAAGATACTAAAGTAATCGATTCACGACTTGTTGGCGGTGGTCACCAAGTTAGACGCCGTCGCGAATGCAACGAATGTCACGAGCGTTTTACCACCTTTGAAGGTGCTGAACTTGTTATGCCAAGGGTGATAAAGCAAGACGGTAGTCGAGAACCTTTTAACGAAGACAAATTATTAAATGGCCTGCACCGCGCATTAGAAAAACGTCCAGTGAGTACAGAGCAAATCGAAGAAGTCGTTAACGTGATTAAATCGCAGCTACGTGCCACCGGAGAGCGTGAAATCTCAAGCCATTTAATCGGCGAGTGTATTATGGAATCGCTCAAAAAGCTTGATAAAGTAGCTTATGTTAGGTTTGCCTCAGTATATCGCTCATTTGAAGATATTCGTGAGTTTGGCGAAGAAATTGCCCGTTTAGGTGATTAAGCATGTCGTTCACTGAACTTGATAGCATTTATATGGCACGCGCTATTGAGCTTGCCAAACAGGGCCGTTTTACCACGACGCCAAACCCTAATGTGGGTTGTGTACTTGTTAAAGACGGCCATATAGTTGGTGAGGGTTTTCATCAACTTGCCGGGCAGGGTCATGCCGAGGTGAATGCACTGGCCGTTGCTGGCGATAATGCCAAAGGGGCAACAGCCTATGTGACGCTTGAACCTTGCAGTCATTATGGTCGTACTCCGCCCTGTGCTGAAGGCCTAAAAGCGGCTGGTGTAAGTAAAGTGATTGCTGCAATGGTAGACCCAAATCCAGCAGTCAGTGGCCGTGGCTTACAAATATTGGCTGATGCAGGTATTGACGTTGCCTCTGGGTTACTTGAGCAACAGGCGCGCGATTTAAACAAAGGCTTTTTGAAGCGAATGGAAACAGGGTTGCCTTTTGTTACCTGTAAAATGGCCTGTAGTTTAGATGGAAAAACGGCACTTAATAACGGTCAAAGTAAATGGATCACGGGTCCGCAAGCACGCCAAGACGTTCAAGCATTTCGCGCACAAAGCTGCGCAATTTTGAGTGGTGCAGATACTGTTATCAGTGATAACGCCAAATTAAATGTGCGTACTGAAGAGCTGCCATTTGCAATGCCAACATCATTGCCGATACGTCAGCCAACACGTGTGATTATCGATTCGCAAAACAGACTCACCCCAGATCTCGCTTTATTTAGTATTGAGAGTCCGGTGATTATTTTCACAACACAGCTTGATAATCAGCAGCAATGGCCACATTTTGTAAAACACGAAGTGGTGGCAGCTAACAAGAATAAAGTTGATTTATCGGCCGTTTTAGCACGGTTAGCCGAATTACAATTTAATCATATTTGGCTTGAAGCAGGAGCAACCCTAGCGGGCGCTTTTGCACAGCAAGACCTAATAGACGAATACATTGTTTATATTGCCCCAAAGTTAATAGGTGATATGGGCAAAAGCTTACTAAACTTTGCAGAAGTAACAGCCATGGGTGATGTCACTCAATTAACGTTTACCGACACACAGATAATTGGCGACGATATCCGCTTAACAGCGTACAAAGCAAAGCAAGCCACACACACTGAAGATAAAGAGTAGCATTATGTTTACTGGAATAATTGAAGCAACAGGTAAAATTGTTGAATTAACACAAAAACAAGGTGATCTCGCTATTCGTATTCAAAGTAATGATTTGGATATGAAAGACGTAAAACTAGGCGACAGTATTGCAACAAATGGTGTGTGCTTAACAGTGGTTACTAAACATAGCGATGGCTTCAGTGCTGATTTATCAAATGAAACCATTAGCCTGACAGGGTTTGCGCACTATAAAAAAGGCCAAACCGTGAATCTAGAAAAGGCCATGCAGCCAATTTCTCGCCTTGGTGGGCATTTAGTGTCAGGCCATGTTGATGGCATCGCGACAGTTGAAAGCATTACCGCCAATGCCAGAGCAACAGAGTACTGGCTAAGTACCGACCATAATTTAATGAAATACATTCCGTATAAAGGATCGGTATGTATTGATGGAATTAGTTTAACAGTGAATGAGGTCGAGCAAAATCGCTTCAAGCTGACCATTGTTCCACACACCGCTGAGCAAACGACGATTGCAGAATTTCAAGTGGGCACGCAGGTTAACTTAGAAGTTGATCAAATTGCTCGCTACTTAGAGCGCCTGATCAAAGGGGCTGAACAACCTTCCCGTTCAGACATATCTATGAGCTTGTTAGCGCAAGCTGGTTTTATTAAATAAGCGAAGATACGTCATTATTAATCATACTCTCATGGGCACATTATGAATTTACACAGCGCGCAAGAAATTATCGATGACATTAAAGCCGGTAAAATGGTTATTTTAATGGACGATGAAGATAGAGAAAATGAAGGCGATTTAATTATCGCAGCAGAGCACATAAGTGCAGATGCTATCAATTTTATGGCAACGCATGGTCGTGGTTTAATTTGTTTAACCATGACTCAAGAGCGTTGTCAGCAGTTAGAATTACCGTTAATGGTTAAAAATAACGGAGCGGCTTTCTCAACAAACTTCACAATGTCGATTGAAGCTGCAAAAGGCGTAACAACTGGTATTTCAGCTGCAGATCGTGCACGCACAGTGCAAGCGGCCATTGCGAAAGGAGCTGTGCCAAGCGATATCGTACAGCCGGGTCATATTTTCCCTATTATGGCACAACCTGGCGGCGTTCTTACCCGTGCGGGTCACACTGAAGCGGGCTGTGATTTAGCGCGCTTGGCTGGTCTTGAGCCTTCTTCTGTTATTGTTGAAATTCTCAATGCCGATGGCACCATGGCCCGTCGTCCCGACCTTGAGGTGTTTGCTAAAGAGCATGGTCTGAAGATTGGTACAATTGCTGATTTAATCGAGTACAGAAATCTAAACGAAACCACCATTGAACGTGTTGCAAAATGTAAGTTGCCAACCGATCACGGTGAATTCGATTTAGTCACGTATAAAGACACCATTGATGGTCAGCTCCACTATGCATTGCAAAAAGGCGACGTATCGAAAGATGACGCTACGTTAGTACGTGTTCACTTACAAAGTACGTTTAACGATATTTTACTGTCAGACCGCAGCGCAGATCGTAGCTGGAGTTTATCAGATGCAATGGCCTATATTGCTGAGCATAACGGCGTATTGGTTATCTTAGGTAAACAAGAATCAACCGAAGATCTTGAAGCAACGGTCAAAGCATTTGCAGCAGAAGATGCGGGTGAAAATGTCAGTCATCGTAAATTCCAAGGCACGTCACGCACTGTGGGTGTGGGGTCACAAATTTTAGCAGACCTTGGCATTGAGAAAATGCGCTTGATGAGTCGTCCGAAGAAGTATCATGCATTGTCTGGTTTCCACTTAGAAGTGGTTGATTACGTTGAGCCGCAGTCTTAATTAACGCACAGCTTAGTTAACAAATTTTACTAGCAAGCTAATTTTAAGGCCAAGGTATTCTTGGCCTATTGCATGTAAATACAAGGCAGTAAGCGTTGAAAGTAACCGCTGGAGATAGATTTATTATCCAGAGTTCAGGTTAACTAGGCGACTTTTATATTTTTGTGGTATTATGCGCCGTAATTTTTGCGCAATCGCAACCGCTTAAACTTATTTTTTAGGGTTATTAAATGAAAATTATTGAAGGTAACAAATACGCACCGGGCAAAAAATTTGCCATTGTCATTTCACGCTTTAATGACTTTATTGGTAGCAGCCTTTTAGCAGGTGCTGTTGATGAGCTTAAGCGCACAGGTGGTGTATCTGACGACGACATTACTGTTGTTTACGTACCAGGTGCCGTTGAATTACCTTTAGCAGCGAAACGCGTTGCAGCAAAGAAAGAACATGATGCAATCATCGCCCTCGGTGTCGTGATCAGAGGTGGTACACCACACTTTGATTTAGTCGCTGGCGAATCAAACAAAGGTCTTGCACAAGTATCACTTGAGTACGATATCCCGGTTGCATTTGGCGTATTAACCACTGAAAGCATTGAACAAGCAATCGAACGCGCAGGCACCAAAATGGGCAATAAAGGCGGCGAAGCTGCTTTAGGCGCGCTCGAAATGGTTAATGTGTTAGACAAAATTTAAGTTTAAGGAATCTCTGTGAAACCAGCAGCAAGACGTAAAGCACGCATCTTAGCACTTCAGGCCGTATATTCTTGGCAGTTAAGTGCCAACCCAATTGCTGATATCGAACAGCAAATGTTAATTGAAAATGATGTGACTAAAATCGACGTCGAATATTTCAAAGACCTAGCACGTGGTGTTGTTGTTAACTGTAAGCAACTTGATGAGATTGTTGCACCACATTTAGCACGCCCTGCTGATGAGTTAGATATGGTCGAAAAAGCAATTTTACGTCTGTCTGCCTATGAGCTTAAGTTCCGTGAAGACGTACCCTATAAAGTAGCAATCAATGAAGGTATTGAGCTTGCGAAAATGTTTGGTGCTGAAGACAGTCATAAATTTGTCAACGGTGTACTTGATAAAGCAGTTAAAGAACTGCGTAAGTAAGTAACCCCGTAGAGGAGAGCCGGCTTGGGCCGGCTTTTTTGTGTATGAAGGAATTTGAATTAATCAATCGTTACTTTAAAGGTCGCGGTATTATCCGCCGTGATGTAAACCTTGGAATAGGTGACGATTGTGCGTTGGTCACCGTGCCTGAAAACTGTCAGTTAGCCGTGACAACTGATACCCTTGTTGCAGGAGTTCACTTTTTTGATGATATCTCTCCTCGTGCACTTGGACATCGAGCACTGGCCGTCAACTTAAGTGATTTAGCGGCGATGGGTGCAGAGCCTACGTGGATTTCGGTTGGTTTAACTTTGCCAGAAGCAAACGTTGAATGGCTTGAAGAGTTCACTGAAGGGATGCATGAAATTGCCGAATACTTTAATGTGCAAATTATAGGGGGAGACACCACGCAAGGGCCTCTCACCATTACTATTTGTGCAAAAGGTATCGTACCGCAAGGCAAAGCTCTGCGTCGCAGTGGTGCAAAAGTGGGTGATTGGATTTACGTGACAGGCCCCTTAGGTGATGCAGGTGTGGCGATTGAAGCGCGCAAGCAAGGTTTCAATATCGCACCAGAGCATTTATCGTATTTAAATAATCGCTTTGATTACCCCGCTCCTCGTGTTGCCGCAGGACAAGTATTGCGTGGTGCAGCATCTGCAGCAATCGATATCTCCGATGGCTTGTTGGCTGACTTAGGGCATATTTTAGCGCTTTCTCAAGTAAGCGCGGTTATAAATGTTGATAAAGTTCCGGTGTCTGACGCCGTGAATGCGTCAATTCCGCGTGCTGAGCAGTTTGATTATATTTTAAATTATGGTGACGATTACGAATTACTTTTCACTGTGCCAGAAAGTAACAAAAGCATGGTGGATATGAAGCTTCGTCAGTATGGCGTTGAAGCCAGTTGTATTGGACAAATCAAAAATGGCGTAGGCGAAATTGAACTTTTACTTGATGGTGAAAAATTTAACTATCAAGGTAAAGGATTTCAGCATTTTACGAAGGAGCCGGTTTGAGCAGTAACCGTTTATTCAATTTAAAACGTCCACATCAATTTTTTGGTTTGGGTTTCGGTTTAGGTTTAGCGCCTAAAGCGCCGGGTACATTTGGTACTTTTGCTGCGTTGCCACTAATTTTTACTACAATGTACTTTCCACTGTGGTTGCAAATTGTGTTTGCTGTGGTGATTAGTGTGTTTGGTATTTGGGCATGCGGTAAAACAGCTGATGACTTAGGGGTACATGATCATCCTGCCATTGTATGGGACGAAGTAGCTGGTTATTATATCACCATGATTGGTGCTGCTCTCAGTTGGCAGTCACTGTTAGTTGGTTTTTTATTGTTCCGTTTTTTTGATATCGCTAAACCAGGCCCAATACGTATTCTTGATAGACGTTTACATGGTGGTCTGGGCATCATGGCTGATGATATTCTAGCAGGTGTATTTTCATTGATTTGTGTTCAAGCTTTGTTTAAAAGTGGCCTTTTACCTTTTTAAGCAATGAATTAAGGTTTTCTTGGTGGCAAAGGTATGATGCGATTTCTAGTGGTTTGTTTGTTGATGTTTTGTAGCACGTCGGTGTTTGCATCTATCACTGAGTACGTTGTCAAACAATGGAATATCCAAAATGGCTTGCCATCACAATCATTAAAAAGCATTGCGCAAGACGAACAGGGTTATATGTGGCTAGGCACCCAGTTTGGTCTTAGTCGTTTTGACGGTAATACATTTACTAACTTTAATACACAAAATAGCGATTTTTTACCAAGCAATGGTATCAACAAGTTATTAGTTGATAGTGATGGTTTGCTGTGGGTTGGCACCAAAAATGGGTTAGTCACACTCGACCCCGAAACCATGATGTCGCAAACTTTCAATGTGAAAGGCCCCGTGCGGGACATTTTAGAAGACTCAAAGGGCAGTATTTGGATTGCTGCGAATGGTCTTTATTATGTCGCTCGTAATCAGGTAGCACTGCAACAGAACTCAGCGTTAAGTGTTTCGGTGTCTAACGCGACCGCAATCACGCAAATAGTGGGTTCTGTCAGTCAAATGGCGCTCTCTCCTGAAGGAATTTGGCTGGTAAATGAACGTCACTTACTGCGCTTAACCAATACCTCATCTGATTTTGCGAAACTGCGCTTAGAGTTAACCGCAAAAGTCTCACTTCCCGAGCGTTTAGCACAAACGATTATTCATGATATGGCTTGGCTTGAAGGTAACTTGTATCTTGCTTCTGAGCTGGGTGCTTACTTTCTTGATTTAGACGATGAACTACGCCCATTTCCTTTGCCTAATGCGAGTAACTCGGCGGTGTATAAATTCATGAGTGACTCCGATGGGGCATTGTGGATCTCAACCTATGGGCGACTCTTGTTCCGTGATAACTCGGGTGACTGGCAATGGGTAGAGCCGAGCCAACTTGATCAAAGTATTTGGTTCGCAGATATCTTCCGCGATAACCAAAATAATATTTGGTTAGCAAGCTTTAGTGAAGGTTTATGGCTTGCACATGAAGGGCGTATTGAGCGCCACTCAGCAATTTCTAACATGACCGAGGCGGTAATGGCGATAAGCCAAGCCCCCGACGGCAAGCTGTGGGTTGCTAACCGAAGTGGTGTTGGCTATTTCGATTACAATAAAAACTTTGTTAACAAAATCCCTAGTAATCAATTTGGTCGTGCCGCCGTGCACGATTTGCAGTTTGATGGTGATCGCCTTTATATCGCAACAGGTCGTGGCGTTTTTTATTACGAGAACCAAAGTTTATATACGGTGCCCGGCCGTGCATTACGAGACAACCCAGTGTTTGCTATTAGTCGCTCCAATAAAGGAGGATTTTGGTTAGGGACTGGGCGCGGTATGTATCGTTTAAGTTACGGGGGGCTTACTCCATTTGCCTATAACGCGTTCCTTGGTAGTAAATTTATTACTTATGTACTTGATGAACAGAACTTTGGTCTTATCGGAACCAGTAAAGGAGCTTACTACTTTACCGACCGCGGTATTGAAAAAATAGGCGACCAAACAAGCTTAGAAAGTGCCTACGTCACCAGTATTTTAAACATTGAAGGGGTTGGCATTTTAATAGGCTCATTAAATGACGGCTTATTTTATCGCAGTACAAAAGGGCAGTGGCGGCAGCTTGATGCCACCGATGGTTTACCTTATGGCTCTATTTTTAGTCTAGTGTATGACAAGCAGTTGAAGCGTATTTGGGTTAGTACCATGAAAGGCGTATACCGTATGCCGGTTGAACAGTTTGGTACTGATATTGAAAGCTTGAAAGTGGAGCAGGTTATCTCATCGTTTGATCGTCAACTCGATGGTAAAGCGAGTCAATGTTGTGCGGGGCTTGGCCATGATGCGGTTGCAGATACAGGAAATTCAATTTGGTATCCAAGCTTGCAAGGTGTTGTTGAGATTCCGAAAAGTGTAGAGCTTTTTGGAGTGAAAGCATTAAAGCCACGCATTGAAAATATTGTTACTCCATTGCGCCATTTGAGCACCGCAACATTAGGTAACAAACCTGAGCTGCAAATAGATGAGCGTGACATAACGATTAAGTACACAGCGATTGATTACTATGCGCCTTCGAGTATTGAATTTCGTTATCGATTAAGCGGATTAGACAATGATTGGCGATACGCGAATACGCGACGTGAAGCTATTTATACTAACTTACCCCCAGGTTCTTTCTTATTTCAACTTGAAGCAAAACGCCGGGGTGAAGATTGGAAAAAAGCACGCCGAACAGAGTATTCATTTATTGTACCGCGCCGCTTTGATGAGACTATTTACTTTAGGTTGCTGATCACCAGCAGCTTTATTCTATTGTTTTATCTTGTATTCTGGGTGTTTAGAGCGCAAGAGAAGCGTAAGCAATTGGCGCTGGAAAGTTTAGTTACTGAGCGTACCGTAGAGCTTCGTGAGGCTAACGATAAACTTAACCAAGTGAACTCGCAGCTTAAGTTAGTCAGCCACTCTGATGAGCTAACGGGGCTTCGTAGTCGTCGCTTCTTATTTGATCAATTACCGAAAGACATTGAACACTTTCAGCGAAATTCACAGTCATTGCAGGCACAAGGTAAATCGTTGGTACTGTTAATTATTAATTTTGATAATTTTAGCCGTATTAATGACGCGTATGGTCCGCTTGCAGGCGACAGCTGTTTACAACAAATGGCTACGTTGCTTAATAGCCGTACTCAAGGTTCCGACTACGTGGCTCGATGGAGCGGCGATGAGTTTTTACTCTTACTGCGCGATTTTAAACGCACCGCGATAGATGATTATGTTGCAGAATTATGTGAAGCAGTGGCGAGTAACTCATTTAGGTTACCAAATGGTGAGTCGACAACAATCACCGCATCAATCGGTTGGTCGTTTTATCCATTGCCTTTATTAGGCGGCCAAGTAATTGGCTGGGAAACGTCTGTCAATTTAGCTGATATTGCACTGCATCAAGTTAAAAAGCGCGGGGGTGATGGTGTGGCTAATATTACCTTTGATGAGCAGCTAGATGCATTTGAGTTTGAACAAACCAATAATGTTGATCAGCAACTCAGTGTTTTACAAGAGAATGGCCTAGCAGACATCAAGATTTGGATGCGTTAAAAATGCCTTGTCTATTACTAGAGAAGGCATTGTGAGGCTAACCAGGGCGCTTGTTACCTAAGCCCCCTTTTTAGTTTTAATGGTTAAGCCAAGCCGGTAAAATAGCCACTGACTCTGGTGCCGTGAATGAGTAACTCACAGTCGCGGCAATATCACCACTTGGGCTATTTAAAATATTATCGAAGCGCATTACCAAACCATTCGACTTTTCAGCGACATATAAATGGTTGCCTGTATACATAATATCAACGGGGTTACCAAGCTGACTAGCTGGCCCTGCAATGTTGACGCTTACATTGGTTAAGCCGCTTGCTTTTGATGCGTTATTTAACACGTAAATTTTACCGTCGGTAGCATCGGCTGCACTGCCTACATCTGACACTATCAATGAATCACTTAGAGGATCATAATCAATACCATGAAGGTTAGTTGGCGCTGCAAACGCCGTACCGCCGGATGCTGGTGTGATCAAACGGTCTTCTCCAGTGATGGTTGTCATGCCTGCCATTAATTTGCTTTTCACTTCGTCAAATACTGCAACTGTGCCATTAGTCAGGGCAACAAATGCTTTGTCTGTTGCAGGGTCATAATCAACATCCCATGGGCGAGCACCGCCGTTGGCTGTTAAAGTCATGAGTGGGCTAACATTGCCCGTTGCACAGCTCGAAAAGATTAAAATACCAGGGGTTGTGGCATTAAATTCAGCCACAAATACCATGCCATTATCAGAGGCCACATCGATACCTTTAGGTGAAATGATACCTGTATTTGCTCCAGTGATTAGCCTGTCTTGGCTGGTTGTAAATGTGTCGCCATCACGATGGGTTGCTACTTTGTTCGAGACAACGAGACCGCCTATTGATGTCGTTGCATTATCGTACGTGGCATAGCTTGTCCCTGATTTGTCGAAGGCGACACTTTCAATGGTTTGACTTGCATTATAGCTGGCAAGCTCTGCAGTCAAGGGGGCATTAATGCGGCTAATTTGACCGGTTGTAGCGCCTAGTACAGCTGGGTTGCTACTGACAGCAACGCCCAATAATGGCATGTTAATCATGACGCTGTCAGAGCTATCTTGCATACCATTGTGCATGACTGTAGGTGTCATTGATTCAGGCTTTGTGGTTGCTGTCACTAAGTTAGGAGCAATATCACCGCTGTCACCAGCGAAAATATTGCTAAACACGAGTACGGCATCATTTGATTTTTCGGCAACACGTAAATCACTGCCTGTCAGACTAATATCAACCGGATTGCCAAGCATAGACATTGGGCCTGCGATATGGCGGTCAACTGTGACCATGCCATCAGCCTGTGATGCATTTGAAATAACAAAGAGCGCACCGTCGGTTGCATCAGATGCACTTCCTACATCAGAGAGCACTAATTTATTAGTATGTGATTCAAGCGAGATGCCATGAAGGTTCACTGATATTTTGGCGCCGGTTTCATCGCTAGGGGTAATTGTCCGCGCGGGTGTAGCTGCAAAGCCGCCCATCACATAGTTATCATATACGGCCACATCACCATTAGTGAGTGCAACGTATAATCGGTCGTTAATTTCATCGTAGGTTAAATCCCACGGTTTTGCGTCTGTCACTGTGCTGGCCAGTGGTGCAACATCTCCTGCGGCTTCTTTACCGAACACCGTTACTTGCATACCATTAAAGTCAGCAGCAAAAATTAGCCCGTGCTTGTTCGAAATAGTGATGCCTTTGGGGTTGACTAAGGTGCTGTTTGTACCTGATATCATTCTATCAACGTCACTGTTATACATCCCGCCATCACCTCGGCTGAGAATCTGACACACTGTGCTGATTGCCCCATTGCCCGAATCGGCTGCTTGTACAAGGTTACCTAAACTGTCGAATACGACACCTTCATTTGCCCCAGTGTTAAAACTTGAAAGCTTAGCGGCATTTTGATTGATAACATTGACTGTCCCCGCATTTTCTTGGCCATTATTAGCGAGAATAAAGGTGGCAGCTGCAAAACCGGGTGCACCATCGTTACCATCCATACCGTCTGAACCATCAGTGCCATTTGTACCATCTTGACCGTCAACGCCATTGGCTCCGTCAGCACCATCTTGACCTGCAACACCCTGAGCACCCATCGCACCGTCTTTACCGTCGTCACCACTACATCCACTTACGCCGAGCAACACGGCTAGTGTTAATGCACAAAGTGTAAATTTTGTTAGTGTTGAATCTGTGTGAGTATGTAGTGCTGTTTCATCATTTTTAAACGCTTTCATTTGTTCATACCTTATTTAATAATCCATCAAAAAGTGAACAGACAACGTGTAGTGCTCAGAACCGCTTTCAAAAGCATAACCCTTGCTCACGAGTTAACCTCATTGAGTAAACGGGGAAGGGGGAAGATTGGATGCAGGAAAAAATAACTTTTTTAGTATTTGTTTTTATATTATTGATTTTAAAATTAAAAAAGGAGCATTATGCTCCTTTTTATTTGAACTGATTGTGTAAGTTAAGCAATAAAGGCTTTAATACTAGCTAAAATACCGTTTGCATCTAGGCCCATTTCGGCATGCATTTCTTCCTGCGTACCGTGCTTTATAAACTCATCAGGGATACCCAAATTCAAGATAGATGCATTGGCTTTAATGGTAGCAAGGTATTCATTAACTGCAGAACCTGCACCGCCAGCAATCGCGTTGTCCTCGAGAGTGACAATCACATCGTGCTCGCTTAGTAAGTCGCTAATTGCCTGTGTATCGAGTGGCTTAATAAAGCGCATATCAAGCAGAGTTGCATTTAATGCTTCTGCGGCAAGCTGTGCATTATCTAACAAGGTTCCAAATGATAATATGGCCACCTTGTTTCCTTGTTTTATTGTACGGGCTTTACCAAGTTCAATTGCATGCATCTGTGCTTGCACTTCACAATGGCCAGCGCTACCGCGCGGATAACGTACCGCAACTGGTTGATTACATTGATAGCCAGTATAAAGCATTTGGCGGCATTCATTGGTGTCACTCGGTGCCATGATGATCATGTTTGGTATACAGCGCATAAAGCTTAAATCGTAAGCTCCTTGGTGTGTTTCACCGTCGGCGCCAACAATACCTGCACGGTCAATGGCAAATAAAACAGGGAGGTTTTGCAGTGCAACATCATGAATTAGTTGGTCATAGGCACGTTGTAAGAAACTAGAGTAAATAGCAACAACAGGCTTTAAGCCTTCGCACGCAAAACCTGCAGCGAGTGTCACGGCGTGTTGTTCTGCAATGGCAACATCGAAGTACTGGTTAGGAAACTCTTTTGAAAAGCGTACCATGCCCGAGCCTTCTCGCATTGCAGGGGTAATTGCCATGAGTTTGTCGTCTTGTTTTGCCATGTCACAAAGCCAATCACCAAACACGTTCGAGAATGTGGCTGCGCCCGGTTTTGATTTAGGCAATTTTGACATGCTAGGGTCAAATTTCGGTACCCCATGGTAGCCAATAGGATCCGCTTCAGCAGGTTTATAACCTTTGCCTTTTTGCGTTTTTATATGCAGTAATTGCGGCCCTTTAAGGTTACGCATATTACGCAGGGTATCGACCAACATATTCACGTCGTGGCCATCTATTGGGCCGATATAGTTTAAACCTAACTCTTCAAAGAAAGTGCCTGGAATGACCATGCCTTTCAAGTGCTCTTCCATTCGGCTGGCAAGTTCTTTTACGGGCGGTAAACCCGAAAGTAGCTTTTTACTGCCTTCTCGGATATTGGTATAGAAACTACCTGATAAAATGCGAGCGAAGTGGTTGTTTAATGCGCCCACGTTTTCTGAAATCGACATTTCGTTATCATTTAAGATAATCAGCACATTTGGGTTTACATCACCCATGTGGTTCATCGCTTCAAATGCCATACCCGCAGTAATGGCACCATCACCAATTACGGCAACTGTTTTTCGATCTTTACCTTCTTTTTCTGCCGCAATTGCCATGCCTAGGGCTGCAGAAATAGAGGTGCTAGAGTGACCTACACTGAATGTATCGTATTTACTTTCTTCACGGAATGGGAAAGGGTGTAAGCCATCCTTTTGACGAATCGTATGCATTTGGTCACGACGACCCGTTAAGATTTTGTGTGGGTATGCTTGGTGACCCACATCCCATACTAAACGATCTTCAGGGGTGTTATAGACATAATGCAGCGCAACAGTTAACTCAACAGTGCCTAATCCTGATGCTAAATGACCACTACTTTGCGAAACTGAGTTCAAAAGGTATTCACGTAACTCTTTACTAAACGCAGGTAATTTGTCTTGCGCTAAATCACGCAGTTGTGCTGGTTCGTCAACCAAACTTAATAATGGATACTTGCTACTATCAAGTGTCATGTTTTTTATACATCCTTCGCTAACCAGAGTGCATTATAGCCCATAGCGGCTCTGATTTTTTAGTTATTTTGTCTTTCTTTTGTAGGCACTAATATTTACGTTCAACTATATAGCTGGCAAGGCTTGCCAACTCATTTGTGTCGTAATCTATTGCCTCAAGAGCCTGATGAGCTTGGGCAAGTAAATCTTGCGCTTTTTGTTTAGCACCTGCCATGCCTAATAAAGCAGGGTAGGTTGCTTTATTAGCCGCAATATCTGACCCTTGAGGCTTTCCTAATGTTTCAGTATCAGCTTCAACGTCTAGGATATCGTCTTGTACCTGAAAAGCCAGACCTATCGCTTGACCAAATAGATTTAGTTGCTGCAATGTATGCTGATCACAGTGAGTCGCGCACAAAGCTCCCAGTGTAATTGCACAATTTAAAAGCGCCCCGGTTTTCAGTTGGTGGATACGTTCCAATTGCTCAACACTGATCACTTGATCGGTAGAGACAATATCCAGTGCTTGTCCCCCAACCATACCTTCAATACCTGAGGCTTTGCTTAATGAGGCTATCATTTTAACCTGTTGTGTCGCTGGCACCGTAAATTGATGATTAGCAATTAAATCAAATGCAAGCGTTTGCAGTGCATCGCCGGCTAAAATTGCCTGTGCTTCGCCATAAACAATGTGGCAAGTTGGTCGGCCTCGGCGTAAATCATCATCGTCCATTGCTGGCAAATCATCGTGTACAAGTGAGTAACTATGGATACACTCAATGGCTGCTGCAAGTACATCTAAATCGGCTTTGTTTGCTCCCATCATACGACCGGTTGCGTAAACAAGGTACGGCCGTAAACGCTTCCCCCCATTTAAAACACCATAATGGGTTGCGTCTTTAATTGTTTGTTCGGTATTAAGTGGCTGATCAAAATAGCGATTTAACATGGCTTCAACATCGTGTTGAGCACGTTGTAGTTGTTCTTTTAATTGCACTGAATTAGTCCAGGTTTGAATCAAAGTTGCTCAGAGGAGCTTGGCTATCGTTGCCCATTAAAATGGCCACTTTTTGTTCTGCTTGCTGTAATTTACCTGATGAGGCATTTGCCAGTGAAATACCACGTTCAAACTGTTTAAGTGACTGTTCTAAAGACAGTTCACCTTGCTCCATTTGCACAACTATTTGAGATAATTCATCCAGCGCTTCTTCAAAGCTTAAGTTTTCTGGTTTCTTTGCCGCCATTGTGGCCTCGATAGCTATTAGAAAGTGAGGCCAATTTTAGGGGGAATGCTAAACTAGGTCAAAGAATGATGTGTTTTTTTACGCATAAAGCGATTTCGATATGCTATTTTTACGCTTTTAGATACAGCTTAAACTTGTAGCTTAAAAATCTTACATTAAAATAAAATTAATTCATTTAATGATTTAAGTAATTCAATTGCTTGCCGATAAGCAGTTAATAATAAAAATTTGATGCCTGAGGGTGTCGTGTTATTTTCCTCTGGAGGGGTATGTGGATTTAGCAACCATAATAGGTATTCTTGGTGCCATAGGCTTAATTGCTATGTCGATGGTGTTAAGTAGTGACGGCCAAGTTGCAATGTTTTACAACACACCTTCGGTGGTCATTGTATTCGGTGGCTCGATTTTTATTGTGTTATCAAACTTCACCATGGGACAGTTTTTGGGGATAGGGAAGGTTGCAGCTAAAGCCTTCATGTTCAAAATTGAATCTCCAGAAGAGTTAATTGAAAAAGCAGTTGAACTAGCTGACTCTGCACGTAAAGGTGGCTTTCTCGCGCTGGAAGAGGCTGATATCCCCAATGCGTTCATGCGAAAAGGGGTTGATATGCTGGTTGATGGTCATGATGCCGATGTTGTGAGGGCTACGCTACAAAAAGATATTTCTTTGACATCTGCACGTCATGAACATGGTGCCACTTTATTTAAATCGCTTGCTGATATCGCCCCGGCAATGGGTATGATTGGTACGCTGATAGGGTTGGTTGCGATGTTATCAAACATGGATGACCCTAAAGCGATTGGTCCTGCTATGGCGGTGGCCTTACTTACCACCTTATACGGTGCATTTTTAGCGAATGTTATTGCTATTCCAATCCAGGTAAAGCTTGAGCTTCGTAAAGACGAAGAAGCACTAAACCAGCGCCTCATTTTGGATGCGGTTTTAGGCATACAAGATGGTCAAAACCCGAAAGTAATTGAAGGGATTTTGAAAAACTATTTAGCCGAATCTAAACGTAAAGTAGATACTGAGGAGTAGGCATGTCTGATCAAGAGTGCAAATGTCCGCCCCCTGGCCTGCCAGCTTGGATGGGCACGTTTGCTGACTTAATGTCGTTATTAATGTGCTTCTTTGTACTCTTACTTGCTTTCTCTGAAATGGATGTACTTAAGTTTAAGCAAATAGCAGGCTCGATGAAGTTTGCTTTTGGTGTGCAAAATAAGATTGAAGTAAAAGATATTCCCAAAGGAACCTCGGTGATTGCAATGGAGTTCACGCCAGGTAAACCTGAGCCCACGCCGATTGAAACGATTCAACAACAAACCGTTGAAATGACTCAGCAAATGTTAGAGTTTCAAGCGGGTGATGAAAGCTCTGCTGGTGGTCGCCAAGAGCAACGAGGTAACAAGCGCGGTGGTGAATCGCAAAGTACTGCGCAAGAGCAAGCGATGGAGCAGTCAATTTCAGCGGCTGATCAAGAGCAAACTAATGAGCTTGTGAAAAAAATTGCTCAGCAATTAGAGCAACAGATTATGGATGGGGCGATTGAGCTTGAGTCGCTTGGTCAGCAAATTATTATCCGTATTCGTGAAAATGGCTCGTTCCCATCGGGCAGCGCATTTTTACAGCCTAAATTTAAACCTATCATTCGTGATATAGCGACCTTACTTAAAGACGTACCTGGTGAAATTACGGTGTCTGGCCATACTGATGATTTTCAGGTTTCTAATGAGCTATACACCAATAACTGGGATTTATCTTCGAAAAGAGCGGTGGCGGTTGCCAGTGAAATGGAAAAAGCCTCAGGTTTCGATAAGTCGCGCATGGTGGTTGTCGGGCATGCTGAAACACGGCCGCTTGTTCCCAATGTGACCGATGAAGATCGCCGACGTAATCGACGTGTCGAGATCTCTATAATGCAGGGTAAAGCGCACGAGTCAGACCCTATTGATGTGAGACCATAAATCTATTACAGTAAAACTTCGTTAACAGATGTAATGGAGTATACAAATGAAAAAAATAGATAAGTACTGCTACATGCCAGGTAATGGTAGTGGTGATGATGATGATAAAACTGATTAAGGTAGGTAATTTTGCCTGATTGGTTTGGCTCCATCATATCAATATTAAATAATAGCTGGGTATTCATGTTGAGCCCAGCTATTTTCGTTTTCTATCTACAAAAAGACTGGTTTGCCTTTCGGTTTGCACTAATCACAGCCTGCTTCTTTTTATACGGCACGTTGATTCATGACCATTTACGTGGTTTTGATGATATTTATGTCTGGCGCTATGTAGTGTGGGCTTTCAATGATATTGCTTGGATGGCTGTAATTGCGTATTTAGGGATCAAAGATAAAGTTTATTTGTGGCAGAGTGTGTTGGGTCAACTTGTTGTTATTATGGCCCCTATTTTACAACTCTTTCGTTTAGTCGATCGTCACCTTTGGGACTTATCGTACAGCACATATATGTATAAGACGCTGCTGCCTCTCATTAATATTGCTACTGTTATTGTGTGTTATTTACCACTGATTTACTTACTAACACGGCGAGCAAAGCACGCTTAACTTATTCCTAAGTTAAAAACCCTATGCTAGACTACTGTTCATATAAACAGTATCTAGTGTTGCTTTATGAAACTTTACATTGCCGAAAAACCTTCTTTAGCACGCGCTATAGCAGATGCGCTGCCAAAACCTCAAAAAAAGCAGGATGGTTTTATTGAACTTGCCAATGGTGATTGTGTTTCATGGTGTATAGGTCATTTACTTGAGCAAGCTGAACCTGATGAGTACGATGAACGCTTTAAAAAATGGCGTTTTGAACATTTACCTATCGTGCCAGAGCAATGGCAACTAAAGCCAAAACCAAAAACGCGCAAACAACTTACCGTTTTAAAAAAGTTAATCAAACAGGCTACTCAGATTGTACACGCAGGCGATCCTGACCGCGAAGGGCAATTACTTGTCGATCAAGTGATCGATCAAGTTAAACTTAGCCAAGCAAAAAAACAGCAAATACAACGTTTACTAATCAGCGATTTAAACTTAAATGCAGTAAAAAAAGCACTCAATAATTTGCGGTCTAATCGCGAGTTTATTCCTTTAAGTGTCTCTGCTTTGGCTCGTTCACGCGCTGATTGGTTATTTGGCATGAATTTGACTCGTGCTTATACATTAGCCGGTCAAAAAGCTGGATTTGGTAATGTGTTATCTGTTGGCCGTGTGCAAACGCCTATTTTAGGTTTAGTCGTCAACCGTGATAATGAAATTGCTAATTTTACAGCCAAGCCTTTTTATGAAGTATTGGCCCATCTAAAAACCCAAAACCAGCAAACATTTACAGCTAAGTGGCAACCGAGTAAAGCGTGTGAGCCGTATCAAGATGACGAAGGTCGCGTGTTGCACCGAGGACTTGCAGAAAATGTTGTATCGCGAATAACTGACCAGCCTGCAACGGTATCAGAACTTGAGCAAAAGCAAAAAAAACAACAAGCACCTTTGCCCTATAACTTATCCGCTTTACAAATAGATGCAGCAAAAGCGTTTTCGATGCCAGCACAAAGTGTGCTCGATATCTGCCAAAATTTATACGAGCGCCATAAATTAATTACTTATCCTCGTTCAGATAATCGTTACTTACCAAAAGATCATCACCGTGAGGCTGCGGGCATTATTGCTGCAATTGCGCATAATGATGGACAACCTAATGAAGCATGCAATAAAGCCGATAGCAGTAAGCGAAGTAAATGTTTTAATGATAGCAAGGTCGCTGCGCATCATGCGATAGTGCCAACAGTTAAACAATTACGTACTGCAGCCTTAAATGCCGATGAGCAAAAGGTTTATAGACTTATTTGTCGCCAATATTTAGCTCAGTTTTATCCAGATTATATTTTTAATGAAACCAAAGTGAGTGTGATGATTGCGGGCGGGCTTTTTAAAACAACAGCTAAGCAAGATGTTAGTCTGGGCTTTAAAGCATTAATGGGTAAAACAGAATTAAAGGACGAACAAACACTTCCTCCATTAGAAAAAGGCCAGCAACTGCATTGTTACGAAGCTCAGCTCGTTGACAAAATGACGTCACCGCCCGCGCATTTCACAGACGCCACTCTATTAAGTGCTATGACGGGCATTAGTCGTTATGTAAAAGATTCAGAAATCAAAAAAATACTGAAAGAAACTGATGGACTTGGAACAGAGGCCACGCGAGCGGGCATTATTGAGTTACTCTTTAAACGACGTTTTCTAAAACGCCAAGGTAAAAGTATTATTGCTACAGAAACAGGGCAAGCGCTTATAAGTGCCTTACCTCTTGCGTTAGCGAGTCCTGATTTAACAGCGAAGTGGGAAGCTTCTTTGAGTAACATTGCTGAACAGCAAATGAGTTATCAGCAATTTTTAACACCGCTACTTGATGAATTGCAACAACTTGTAGAACAAGCCAAACACTGCGATAGCCAGGTATTTGCGCAACTACCAAAAACGCCACCTAAGCGGCGTTTTAAAAGAAAAGCAAAATCTAAGGCTAAGCCAGCTTAGCCTTAAAATAGTTATTGATTGAATAATGCGACAGCGGCGTTGCTCATCGCAGTTATTCCTGTGGGTAGGGCTTTTTTATAATCTGGCGCAAATTTACTGGAGTGCAGTGAAGGTAAAGTGCTACCCGATTTTATTGCATCATTGTACTGGTTAGGTTCGACACCCCCTAACCAAAATAGCGTGATAGGGACATGGTGCTCTGTACGGCCATACAAACCAAAATCTTCACCTGCCATTACTGCATCTGCATCAAGTACATTTTCTTCACCAAGTGCACTGGAAATCGCATTACGTACAACATTTGTTTGTGCGGGGTTATTATAAGTTGATGGAATAGACTCATCTTCATGAACGTATACCTCTGGGATTAAGCTTTCATCCAAACCAGCACTCAGTGCAATACCTTTACTAATTCGTTTAATCGCCGCAATTTGCTGCAAACGTACTTCGGGATTATAGCTGCGAAGTGTTAATTGCAGTTTTACTTCATCAGAAATGACATTATGTTTAGAACCACCATGAATAGAGCCAACAGTAATGACCGAGGGTTCTAATGGAGAAAGCTCGCGACTCGTTATTGTTTGTAATGCTAAAACAATGCGCGAAGCGATAACAACGGGGTCAATTGTTGTATGTGGGTAAGCACCATGGCCCCCTTTGCCTTTTACAGTGATATCTACAGAGTCAACACTGGCCATGGTATATTCATTTTTCATGCTCACTTTCCCCGCAGGGACGCTCGCACTAACATGCAGCGCAATGACATGATCTGGGGTCGGATATTGAGAGAAAAGTCCTTCTTTTAGCATGGCTTTTGCACCGCCACCAACTTCTTCAGCGGGCTGTGCTACCATCATTAGCGTGCCTTGCCATTGATCTTTGTGAGATATTAATTGCTCTGCGGTCCCAATAAAAGAGCTCATATGGATATCATGGCCACAACCATGCATCACACCAACAGTCGCACCGCTGTCATTTTTCACAGTGACTTTAGAAGCGTAAGGCTTTCCCGTTTGTTCAACAATAGGTAATCCGTCAGTATCTGTGCGGATCATGATAGTTGGGCCTTCACCATTTTTATAAAGGCCTACAACCCCGTAACCACCCACATTATCAGTCACAGTAAAACCAAGCTTTTTAAGTTCTTTTGCTAGTTTTTGACCTGTTTGCTTTTCGTGATAAGACAATTCGGGTGTTTGATGTAAATCTAAATAAAGCTTTTCGATATTTGGCATTGATTGCGTTAGATTTAAATCCAATGATGCGGCGTGAGCAAGTGGACTAAGGAGTACTAATGCAGCACATATGCGCGATAATTTCATAATGACCTCGACTGAGTGGGCTTGTAATTGTTATGTTCGTCACCATATAAAAACCTAAATGAATATATAGTGCAATCGATCACATGAACAATATGATAAATCTTACACCGCAGAATCTGCAGCAAGCATTGGGTGAAACATCTTCAGAAAAACTAGTGCTACTTAGTTTTTATTCTGCACAAAACCCAGAATGTCATCAGCAAGCTGCAATTTTAGAGAAAATAGCCAGCGAATATGGTGAGCATTTATTAGTAGCAACACTAGACTGTGATGTGGAGCAAGCGCTGGCGTCGCAATTGGCACAACAAATTGGCTTGCAAGCTTTGCCTACATTAGTATTGCTAAAAGATGCTGCTCCTGTTGATATGTTGCCAGGCGCACAGTCTGAGCAGCAAATTCGTGATGCACTTGCAAAGCATTTACCTGCACAACATGAGTTATTACTTGAACAAGCTAAACAAGCCTTAATTAATCAAGATCTAAACAATGCTTTTAATTATGCCAAGAAAGCGTATGAGCTAGACCCAAGTCATACGCGCGTAAAATTAGTGCTCGCGGATATTTGTATTCAAATTCATAAATTAGATGATGCGCAAGCTTTATTAGATTCAGTTGATGAAAGCGAGCGCGATGCTTATTTTACAAACATTAAAGCTAAATGTGAGCAGGCATTGGCAGCAACAGACTCACCAGAGATAAAAGCGTTACAAGTAAAAGTAGAAAAGTACCCGAACGATTTAGAAATAAAGCTGGAATTAAGTAATGCATTTAATGGAGCAGGGCGCAAAGAAGAAGCATTAGAGTTATTGTTTAATGTACTTAAGAAAGATCTAAACTTTGCAGATGCAAAACCAACATACCTAGAAATTATTGCTTCATTACCAGATGGTGATGCGTTAGCTTCAAAGTATCGTCGTAAACTCTACAGTATCTTGTATTAATATTTAGAAAATGAAAGAAAGCGTCATTTAAATAAGGGCGCTTTTTTTATTTTTAAAACTTGCTTATTACCTAATTTCGATAATACTTAAGATCCTCTCGAGAAAAGTTGGCTGTATTTTGTACAGTAAACTGTGTTTTTTACTGCCTTTAGCTTGTTTTTTTGCGCGAAAGGTAAGTTTTTAGTAGTTTTCTGCAAAAAAGTGCTTGCGTAAAAAATCCATCTCCCTATAATGCGCATCCACTGACACGGCGGGCAGCAACGAAAGACGCTGAACAACGTAGCAGAGAGTTAAGTAAAACTTCGGTTTTAAGTCTTCGAAAGAAAGTTTGAAATTAAGTGTTGACTCGAAAAATTAAGGATGTATTATACGCATCCCTCGAGACGCGAAAGCAACTCGAAACGTTCTTTAACAATATAAAGCAATCATCTGTGTGGGCACTCGTACAGATTGAGTTCTAACAGTCGAGCTACTTAGGTAGTAAGACAAACAAATTTAGACTCTCAATTTAAACTGAGTGACCAACGGAAATAAGTTTACTTATTTCAGCACAGTCAATTCAACATCGAAAGATGTTAAATAAATTCAGAATTCATTGAGCATGTCCGCTCCCTTAATGGGAAGGACAGAAAAAACTTTTAATTGAAGAGTTTGATCATGGCTCAGATTGAACGCTGGCGGCAGGCCTAACACATGCAAGTCGAGCGGTAACAGAGAGTAGCTTGCTACTCTGCTGACGAGCG
>Ga0209434_1000118_pt1 | contig 41338 bp, 53 predicted proteins | sample ETNvirnome_2_300_FD_184068 | JGI IMG/M metagenome (GOLD analysis project Ga0209434, IMG submission 184068) | Marine viral communities from the Pacific Ocean - ETNP_2_300 (SPAdes) (version 2) | ecosystem: Environmental > Aquatic > Marine > Oceanic | place: Pacific Ocean | collected 2013-06-22 | reverse complement strand
TCGTCTCCCGAATGGGAACTACGAAGTGAGCCCTGGGTGGATAGCCCGGCGGATCCAAGTCGAGCGAGCATGCCTGCGCCTCAAGACTGAGGGTCGGTAGGCTCCCCCGGATCGAGCGCGACTAGCAGTCAGCCCTGGAAGTCATCCATGGCCACGACGGCCTCGCCGGCCTCGCCAGCTTCCAGATGCGCGATGATGCGGTCGATGGTGGCGTTGGGATCCAGGTGGCTCACTGGGCCTCCGGGTTGAGCAGGTCGAAGATCGACACCTGCGCGGGATCGGCCGGTTCGCGGTGCGCCACGCGGTCGTCGCGGTCAACGTAAAGCTCACCACGTTCGGCGGCGGCGATGCGAAGGCGGGCGATGTTGGCGGCCTCTTCCCGCAGTTCGATACCGACAAACGAGAACCCCTCTAGGACGGCCGCGATCCCGGTGGTGCCGGATCCGGCGAACGGATCCAACACGATCCCGCCCGGCGGCGTCACGAGTCGGCAGAGGTAGCGCATCAAGTCGACTGGTTTCAGAGTCGGATGCCGATTCTTGCTTCCGGCGGTGCGGCCGGCGCCGGTCCGTGGACTCTCAAGACCCGCCGACCCCTCTTTGCGGTCGGTCATGTTTCCGCTTCCAGGCGTTCCGCCGACGCTTATTCGCCACCGCGTTATCGATGCAGCACTGTCGGCACCAAGGACTGACCCCGTCCCGTCGCTTGTAATAGTGATCGATGTGGTGGACGGATCCACACTTGCAGCAAGGCTTCCACCACCCATCGTCTCGCAGTTCGCACCCGGAATGAATCCGCTTGTGAGTGAGCGGGTCAACCAGTTGAAGGTTGGCGAGGTCGTTGTTGATGGGGTTGCGGTCGATGTGGTGGAGGCAGTGCCCGTCCGGGATCGGTCCGTTTTGGGCTTCCCAAACAACCACATGCTCCATGATGTAGCGTCTCTGTCCGGTGTTCCAGATGCGCCGATGACCTGCGGGGGTGATCGTTCCGTATCCACCAGGAGCGTTGCTTCTTGGTCCTCGCTTTCCCATGTCTCGCCTCCGTCATTGCTGAGGCTTGACGATACGAAAACAGTTTCAACCTTGTCAAGCCCGCAATCCCTTTGAGTCTTGTCGGGTTTGGCGACGTAGAAAAATCGGGACACATCGTCGCCCGCTTGCAAATCCAGCAACCGCGCCGCCTCCGGGTCCAGGATGACGTTTGCGGGCCAGCGGCCGGCGGCGTGTGATGTGAACCGTTCGCCGTCGTCGCGGCCCTGATTCGCGCCAACCGTGATCCCCGTGCCATATCCTGCGCCGCTTCTGCTGTCGATGATGTCGCGCTCTGCGGCGTCGATGCCGATCCGACACCCATCAACATTCAAAGCCCCCGTCCCGTACTCCTGCACGTTAGCGGCAACGGTCCCGATCAGTGGCTTGCGGGCGACGACGATCGGCTCCATTGCGGGCTTGAGCGCGGTTCCCCAGCCCTGCCACCGTTGGGCGGCTTCGGTTGCGGGCGCGGTTTCTAGTCCAGCCCCCACGGTCGTGCGGCCAACGTAGGGCTGCCCAGATGTCGGCGCTGTTGCCCATGCCTGACGCGATACGTCCCCGTCCCTTGCGTGGCGCTTTATCCCAACCACCTCCCGCTCCGCACCCGCCGCCTTGTCGATCGACTTGCTCACGTCCAGCGACTTCGGAAACCCCGTACCATATATCCAAGCGATCTGGTCGCGAATATCAAACCCAGCATCTTCGATAGCACATGCAATCCGGTGGACAGTGCGAGTCCCGCCGAACGCCAGCAGATGCGCCCCCGGCTTCAGCACACGGAACACTGCCGCCCACGTCGCCGGGTCGAACGCGATCCCCGTGGAGTCCCACTTGCGACCCATGAAGCCGATTTCGTACGGGCAGTCGGTCACCACCGCGTCCACCGAGTCGGCGGGCATGTCGGCCAGTGTTGCGCGCATGTCGCCAACAATAATGGCAGCCTCAGCAGTCATCACCCACCCCACCGTGCCTCGTAGGCCATGCCCGCGTCGCTGTTGCTGAAGTGAGCCATCTTCTACTCCCCCTGAACCAGCGCGTGCAGCCGGGCCACTGTGTCGCGGTAACCGCCTGGACCGTCGATCTCGGCGCGCAGTCTGGCAATCTCAGCATCGCTCTCAGCGTCGGCCCGCTTTGCAGCCTCAGATCACTGGTTGTAGCCATGCCCAGCGTCGCGGCCTGACATCCAGTCACGAATCAGAGGGGTGAACCCAGCCACCAGCAGGTAGACGCCCACAACGATAGGGATTGCCGGGTCGAACTCTACGTCTCCAACGTAGGCGTGCTTGGCGTGGACCAGAACGGCGACACCGCACGCTACGCTCATCACGTTCCTCATAGCCCAACCTCCTCCAGCAGTGCGCTAGGGTCGAAGCCCAGCGTATCGCACCACGTCAGGAACCTATCCAGTTTGGGCAGCACCTTTCCGCGCTCCCACAGATACACGCTGGTCTGGGTCCCGTTCATCTCCACAGCGAGGTCTGCCTGGGACCAGCCCATATCTTGGCGTGCCTGTTGGAGCCGCTTGATTATGGCAAGCCACTGGGGGTTGTGCTTCAGGCCGCCAGGACCCCAGAAGGGATCTTCGGGCAGGGTGATTGCCGGTTTGGGGGGCGGGGGCTTTCGCTTCTTGCTGGGTCCTCGGAATGCCATCTAGCCCTCCTGCCCGTCAGCCCAGGTCACGGCCACGGCCAAGGCTGCCCACATGTGGCTCTTGAAGCCATAAAGCGGTCCAGGCGATGCTTTGAGTCCAATAGCCACCCGCTTGCCCTGTCCCGCAGAGAAGCGGTCTATCAGGGCTTGCCTGATGTTGCCGTCCTTCGCCTTCATGCTGCCGCAGAGGTGGAACTTCACGTCCTTGCGGTAGACGAGGGTATAAGGCACCACAAGTTCCTTGGCGCAGCGGCGGAACTCCCCGATCCAGCAGCAAGTCTCAAAGGTGCTTGCACCAACCGGCATCCCATAGGAGGCGATCATCTCGATTGCCATGTGATCAAGCCGCATCTCCTTGTAGTTTTCCATGAGGTGAATGCCAATGATGTAATTCTTGTCGATGCCCGACTCAACAGGAGCCTCCGCATCGGTGTCGTAGAGGACCCAGCCAGACTCAGTGGTGCCAGGATCGATCGCCAGGACTCTCATTCCGTCCCCGCAGGGCAGACGTTGACGCACTTGCGCGGAGTCGGCGGCCCTTCCGGGCTCCACCAGCAGATGGTGCCGTCCGTGTCGCTGCAAGGCACGCACCCCGTCTTGGTGGTGCAAGATGTGCAGGACACGCCGCCGTGATTGCCGCACGACTTGCAGTCTTGGTAGGTGTAGGTCCGGTAGCAGGCAGACTCCGGGGTGTAGGCGGGGCTGGACTCACACGCCGCCAGCAGCAGCAAGGCCAATGCGAAAGTTCTCATAGCAACCCGCCCTGCTGAACGTCCTCATCGCTGAACGGAGCATCGCACTCCTCGTCGCTCTGGGGCGCGCACACTGCGTCAGAGGCAATCTCCCCCGTCTCAGGGTCGTGCGCGGGCTCTACAACGCTCTCAGAGGGCGGGGAGAGGCGTGCCATCACACTCTCGATCGTGCTGACGGGTGCCTCCGGCTCTGCCGTCCGGTGCGGGTCGTTGTCCAGCACTTCGTCGTCAGCTTCGCCCATCAAGGACATGCGCCGGTCGATCTGCTCGTCGCCGCTGAAGAAACCCCGGTTGCGGGCGCTGCGGATCGCGGTCTTCAAGACCATCTGCTCAAACCAGTCCTTCCAGACCTTCTGAGTCTGAGCGCAGCCGCGCGCCTTGTTGATGTAGTCCACGGTGCAGAAGTGGAAGCGCACGCTCTTGTCCATCATCTGCATCTTGACGTAGGCACCCTTCACGCCCTTGTCGGGGTAGGTGAAGACGCGACCACCTGAAGGCGGGAGGGGATCGTAGCTGTGCTGAAGCACGACGTACTCGTCCACGCCCACGGTAGCCACCTTGAACTCGTCCGAGGTGTGGACGATATGCGCCGTCACCCGCGCCACGCCCGGCAACTGCTCTGCGAGGTACTGATAACCCCGGAAGCCCGGCATCACATCGAGACTGGGGCCACGCGGAATGACGTAAGCATGGGCCTGCGGGCCAGGGTAGAGCCCCAGCACTGCGAAGCGCACGATCGCCTGCACCTTGGCAGCGGTGTCGAACCTGCTGAACTCCGGCCGCCCAAACGTGTCCAGAGCCGCAGCGGTAAACTGCTGCTCGTTCATCCAAGGCGCGAGGCCAGACATGACCTGACCCTGGATTGCCGTTGACGCCAGTGCGGTGCTAAGTCGCCCGCCCCCTTGTACGATGTCGTTGCTCATGTCGTTGTCTCCTACAGTTTCGACCAAATTGGGGAAGCGCGCAGCACTCTGCTGGGCTTGCCTTGCTTCGTGTACTTGTCCGCAATCTCGGGGTGGTCAGCACGCAGGGCGCGAGTGTCCAACCGCTTGCTGCCGCCCTGCGACTTCCATGTGACCTTGCCGCCGTCAGGCATCTCCAGGCCCATGTCTGCGCCAATCGCGTCCTTGACCTGAGCCTCCAGACGCTTGATGTCCGCGTCCACGGCTGTCTTGAGCCGCTTCGCGTCTGCCAACCCTGCGATAAGGCCACGCTCGTCTGCCGTCGCCTCCCGGATGTCCATGCCGTGGTCTGCGTGCTTCTGCTGGAGGAAACTGTGCGCCGCCTTGCCCCCGTCAATCTCAGGCATCGTGCCCTTGATGATGTGCTGGTGCCACCACTCGCCCAACTGGTTGACGATGGCGTCTTCAAGCTGGGGGTTGCGCTCCATTCGATGCGTCCACGGGCCTTCGCTCAGACTGCGCTGCGCTCCGAACTGCCCAGGCATCTTCGTGAGATGCTGCTGGTAGACCCACTGGCAGAGGTACTTTTCAGGCATCAAGCCTGCGCTGCCGAACAGGTGTCCACTGCGGCCGGCGACCTTGCCCTCGTAGACGTGCCACACGCCGTCAATCAGCATGTAACCGTCAGGGTGGCAGGCCATCCACGGCTCTGGCCCGACGACCACCTTGCCGGTGTAGGGCTCGCCTGCGACGTACTTGCCGCCCACCTTGTCCGCGACCCAACTGGCTACGGTCAACTCGAAGCGGTTGCCAGCTTCCAGCATCTCAGAGGGGTTGTCCTCCTCCTGCTGGTACTCCGGCTGGCGCTTCGCCCACACCTCGAAGGGGGTGCCCCACGCGCCTGGGATCCCAAGCACGGCAGCAACCTCGCTCCCGCCCAAGTAGGACCCGCGCTCGCGCTGCTCAAGTCTCAGCATTTCCGGTTTCACAATAGACCTCCCGTCCCGCTACGTTTATGCCCTACCAAGTCCGGTGTGTCAACCGTCTACCCCCTGTTGCTCTTGCCGCCAAGTGCGATCTCGCTGTGCTTGCCGATGCGGTCTGCGATAGCCAGCCCCTTGTCGTCGCCGTAGCGTTCCGCCAGAGCCTTCACGCTGTAGTTGCTGGTAGCCATGGTGGGGAGTCCGCGCTGCTCTCGACCGTTCACGATCTCAAAGAGCATCTGCGCGGCCCAGTCGGTCGGCTGGTCCTTGCCTACGTCGTCCAGCACGAGCAGATCGACGGCAATCGCGCCTTCAATCAGGTCGGTGTCGGTGCCGAAAAGAGACTTGATGCGGCGCAGGAACTCGCCCCAGTCGGTCATCTTGCAGGACAACCCGCGCTCGATAGCGCCGCGCACAACGAGGCTGGCGATGCTGGTCTTCCCGGTGCCGCGAGGTCCGTGCAGCCAAAGCCACTTGCGCTGCGCTGGCGTGCCCAGGTTCAGGCCCCACTCTTCGCAGTCCTTCTCGGCTTGCTCGCCCTGTCTGCCGCGCTTGATAGCGCCCCACGCCACGCCCTGATAGCCGGCGGGAATCTCCTGCTCTGCCATCTCGTCGCCGTCAACGACGCGGTTGTGGTGGCCCTGGTGGTCGATGCGCCACTGCCGCTTTGTGCCGTCGCTGTACGTTTCCGTCAGGATGCGCTCGCCACCGTCCAGGCGCGTGCTGGAGCAGCCCACGGCGTATTCGTAACCCTCGGTGTCGTAGGCGTACCAGAAGCCGCCTGAAGGCTTTTCTCGGGCGAGTCGGTGTCCGGGTGGAAGTTGGGGTTGTTGGTAGGTCATTTCACCACTCCTTCCCGGCAAAGTCGGGATCGTTGTCATAGTCGTGGGCCTTGGTGTGCGCGGGTTGGCGCTTGTTGTTGTTGCCGTCCTTGTTGTTCTTCATCCAAGTGCGCGCAGACCCTTCCCACGAGCGCATGGGACCTGCACGTCGAGCCCAGCCTTGGTCGGTCCAGTAGTCGTGGAAGCGTTCGGCTTGGTCGCGGTTGCTGCCCTTGCTGGCGAAGTAAGCAGCGACAACATCTAGCGACGGCGGTGCTTGGGCGACTGTCTTCTTTCGCTTTGCCTTGGGTTCAGCCGGGAACAACTCTCCCCCTTGAGGGGGTAGGGGGTGGTTATGTTCCTTGGTCTTGTTAGCTTGGTCTTGTTTGGGTGAAGTGGGCTTCACCAGGGTGGTGATGCTGGCTTCACCAGGGGGTGAAGGATTCTTCCGGGGGGGTGTGCAGGATTCTTCCTTCTGCCCTGATCCCCAGCGGTTGAAGTTCAACTTGTAGACGTTTGGGAGGTTGCCACCGCGTTCGCTCTTCCTGCGAACGGTGATCACATAGCCGTCCTGTTCAAGCCTTCGGAGGTGTGTCTGCGTCTGGCGACCGCTCAACCCGATGGCGCCGGCAATCGTCTCGATCCCGGGCCAGCATTCGTTGTCGCGGTTCGCGTAGGAAGACAGGACCAGCAGCACACCCTTCGCCGCTACGGGCAGGGAAGGGTCGCGCACAAGGTCGGACGGTAGAGCAGCAAATCCCATCAGCCCGCACCCCCAAAGCGTAGACGCCCAGGGTTAGCGGACCCGGAGACGAAGCGATCGGGCAGCCGGCGCGGAAGCCAACTCCCTGAGCATCTACGTTTTGGAGATGATGGATTCATCTTCGTCTCCGCGCCCCGCTAAGAGCGCACGAGAGAGATACTAGACCCGCTACCGACGCCCGTCAAGAGCGTCGTAGCCGTGTTCCTCCAGAGCCGCGCTCCGGGCCGTGTGCCGAAGCACCTCGTCCTCTGCCCGCGCCTCTGCCAGCCTTTCAAGGCGGTCCTGATGGTTCGCCTCGTCTTCTGCCGTCCAGTCGCATTCGCACGGGTAGTCCCACCCGCCGCCGCATGTGCATTTATCCCTGCCCATCGCTGACCTCCGAGACGCACTTGGCGCAGGCGATGAGAGCCTCCGCGACCTTGACCGCCGTTTCGGGCGTCATGAACAGCAGGGTGTGACTGTTGCTGGCGTCACCGGAAAGGCTTACCGATGTCGAGTAGTTGGTGTGGGCGGAGACGTGATACTGGACGCCTCGCCAGTTTTCCGTGTCCCTGGCGTCGATGTGGATATTTTTAAGGATTGGCATTCTAGCTCCTTCTCGCACTTGCAGCGGGACTCGGGCCTGTAGCAGTGCCGGCACATCGGATCGTCCCGATACTCCGGCGGTTGCCTTTCCCGGTCCCAGGGGTTTTTCACGCTTCAACCAGTTCCAGGCCGATCCTGGGCTCACCTTCAACCAAGTAGCAGCACACGGGGGCGGAAAGCATCCACTCGCGGTGCATCTTTTCGTACTGTGCGGCAGCCCGGTCCCGTGCGCGCAGCATGTAGTCCCGTTTTCTGGGGTTGTTGGCTCGGATGTAGGCCGGGACCTCTAGGTGCTGCTCCAGGGCCAGTTCCCAGCCTAACTCAGCTTCGCGCCACGGCTCAGTCAACTCCTGCACCGCTTCTTTCAGCAGGCCCAGGTTTATGCAGGCGTCCATCTGTTGTTGTTCGGTCAGCTTCTGAGGTTTCATCATGTCGGCGCTCCTTTCCACAGTTAGAGTACGCGGGAGCCGGGGCGCTTGCTTGCAGCAACCCCTAACGACCCTCCCGCCGGCCGCGCGCCTGGACGGTGCCCAGCATGAACCACAACCCTATCGGGCAGGCTTTCCCTCCTTTGCGGGACGCGAACACGTTGGAGCGCCCGATAGGGCGACCCTAGCGTCTATGTGCGGCTGCACCTTGCAGCCGTGGCCTTCCCGTGCGCCTGCGACGACGCCAGCCCCTGTAGGGCGCGGGAAGGGGTTGCTCAAGCGTAGCGGATCTTGCCACTCGCGAATGCCTCACACTCACCGGAGCAATCGTTTCCACACTCCGGGCACTCAAACGCCGCGAACGCTGCGCGGAGTCGCTTTGCTTCCGCGATTGCCGCTTCCGTTCCGTTGGCATAGGTGAAGTCTGCCCCGCGTTGCTGGTTTTCCCAGGATGTCACGAGCGCATCGTTTCCATACGCCCTGGAAAGGTCGCGGCTTGCTTCCACCTTGGCATAGTGGGCTTCTGCCGCTTCCGTTCCGATGAGAATCGCAATCAAGTCGTGTTGTCGCATGTCCGCTCCTTTGTTGTTTCCGCAGTATGCACCTTGCAACCTGCCCCGCAAGGGCGAGAGCCGGAACCCTCGCCCCTGCTAGGCAGCCGGGAAGGCTAGTCGAATGCCATGCGATAACCACGGTGCCACGCATCGGGCTTGTCTGGGTTGCACAAGTCAAAGGCGCACGCCGCGTTGTATCCGTCGCGCTCTTGACCGCAACCCCAGCAAAGCGAAGGGTCGGTTTTGTCGTGGGAGTCCGGGTGAATCTCGCGGTCACAGTAGGAACAAATGGCGACCTTGGCGATGTAGGACAACGGCGACCAGATAGGGTCGCGCACGACGGCCTGAGTTCTTTCGCGCCACGCCTTGAAAGCCTCAAGCGTGGGAAGGTTCGGGCATCCGTCGCATTCCGCCGCGCCGCAGTAGGCTGAAGTGCAGCAATCTGGATAAGTTCTGGTTCGCTCGTTCATGGTTTGCTCCTTTGCTGTTGTTGTCGCGGTCGCCAGACTCCCCGGCCACCATCGCAGCGCTGAACCCGTAGACTCAGCGCTGCTAAGTGGTCGCGAGTCCTACTGGCCCGTCACGTTCGCGAAGTCCGTCAACAGGCTGACCGCGTTGGTTGCGCGCTTGCCGTTCGCACCGAACCACAACGACTTGAGCCGGGACTCTTGGTTGCGGGCGCTTGCGGCATAGTTCGCCCACTCCGTCACGGCGTTCAAGGCATCCCACGCGGTTTTGCCCTGGTTGCCACGGCCCGACAAGAACAACTCCGTCATGCGGCCCCGGATGTTGTCCGCCTTGGCATTGCTCGCGCCCTCCTTCACGGGGTCGGGCACAAGGGCCAGTGAGAAGTCAGACCACTGCGCGGAAGACATGCCAGCCTGCGCCAACCGTTGCGCGAAGGTACCAAACTCCTTGTGTGCCTGGGCTGCCCTTGCGATGGCCTTACGGGCGGCTTCGAGCTTGTCCTCGACACTTGCCGTATGCCGCAGGTTGAAGCCTACCGCCGAACCCTTCGCCTCTTTTGTGGCGTGCGCCAGCGTATTCCAGCACACAACGCGCGTGGACACCAGACCGCCGACAACGCCGCTTGAGCCGTCAAAGCTGTTTCGGAACAAGAAGTAGGGCACGACTTCATCGCCCGGTTTAGCTTCGAAAGCGCCCTCGGGAACGCGGGCCAGAACCCACATGGTAGAACCGCCGCCAAAGTGGCCCATCGTTTCGATGTCTACCTCTCCCTCCCGGTCAAGGATGTCCGCGAAGTCGAAAGCCGCCTTGGGTTGAACGATAGTGTAGCGGTTCCCGACATAGCCCAGGATGCCCGTGCCATCGATGCCGCCTTTGCCGTCGTTACGCATGACCACCCGATTGCCGGGGAGGTCCATCGGTTCGAACGTGACGGGGTTATAGGTCTGCGTCGGTTGCGCGATAGCATCCCAGGACAGGTCTGCGGCCTTGCGACGCTCGCCGTTGTTGAGTCCGGTTACGTCCACGCCTACGCCCTCAAATGGTTTGGTAAATACTTCAGTCATGACTTGCTCCCTTGCTTGCAGTGGGCTTGACCTTGTGCCTTCCCGCGTTGCCCGACAACCCGTGGGCTGGCGAGCAACAGGGGACGCACAAGGCTAGTCGATTTCCAGGCTTGCAGCCTGCGCCCATGCCGCGCGGGCGACGACGGGCGAGAGATGCGGGAAACGGGCCTTGAGGTCTTCCGGGGAGGGGTCGCAGGTATCCTTGACGGTGATGGTGACGGGACGCTCGCGCACGGCCTTATCCCAATTGACCTTGACGGGTTCGCTCGGCTTGTCGCCACCGTTCGGGAAGGTGAAACCGGCGTCTTCTGCCGCTTCCCGGATGCTCTCGCTTTCAGGACTCTCGCCCTTGTCCACTTCCGCGATAGCCTCCCGAATGCTGCCGTTGATGTCCGCGCGGAGTTCGCCCAATTGCTTTGCCAATTCGGTCCCCTTGTCCGCATAGCGGTCTGCGCGGGCTTCCCATGTGTCGCGGGATACGGTCATAGTGGCAAGGTCGCGCCGGAGTTTGTTGATTTCCTCCACCATGGCAATCCCGGTCTTGCTGTCCTTGTCGTCCGCGATTCTCTGCTGAGCCGCTTGCACGCAACCGGGGTCTTCCGAATCGAGCGCCCCGAAACTGTTTGCGATGGTGCCAAGTTCCTGCCCCGCGAGGTAGGCGATTTTGTGGTCCATCGTCCCGGCCGCGTCGAGGCAGGCCTTCCGATAGTGCAGGCTGGCGACAATCCAGGCCTTGCGGTGTTTGCTTGTGTTACTCATGGTCCTAGCTCCTTTGCTGTTGTCTGTCTCTTCAGTACGGGAAGACAATATCCCGCAGACGCCCCGCAGGGCGTTTCGACTAGCGGATAACAATCCAATCCTTGCCAGCGGTGATGTAGCAGGTTCCGCTATTGCTGAAGATGCAGCAATAGACGCGGCGCCAGCGGTTGTTCCATTTAACCATGCGCGACGTGGGAATCTTCCGCCCATAGCCGGTTGCCGTGTAGGACAAGCCCCGCTCCTGCCACCATAAGGGGGCGTTCTTTGATTCGAGGTCTTCGATGTTGATGGTCTGGATGATCATGATGTTGCTCCCAAAGGTGTCTGCCTCGTCAGTACCGGGTGACGCCCGGTAGACCCCCGAAGGGGTTTCGGCTAGATAGTCTCGCAATAGGTGCGCCAAGAATCCGCAGCGGCATCCTCGTCGTTATCTTCGCCAAGTACCGACCACAGAGATTCCACATCTCCGCATTCGATGTTCGCGTCAGGATGGCGTTCGCGCAGGAAATCGATGTATGCGAGGTCGCCGTCGATGCTGTCAATGTTGATCTTGATGGTGGTCATGGTCTAGGCTCCTGTTGTTGTTGTGGGCTTGCCGTTGTGGCTCCCGCGCTGCCGACCTTCGCAGACCGGCAACAGGGGAGACGCAAGGGCTAGTCGATAGAGAACCCCACGTAACCGTTGGCCGCCATCACGTTGTCGCCGCAGATGCATTCGCAAGTGCCATCCTTGCAGCAATCGAACCCCTCGGGCTTGTCGCCGTAGCAACATCCCTCGTCATGCTCGCGCTCGCCCTCTTCGATGTCCTGAGACTCAAGGCAATCGTCGCAGTAGAACTCGCCGCCGTCCAGGCAATGCCAGCCTGCCGAGACAGTCTCGCCGCAGTGGTCGCAAAGTGCCAGACGTAGACGCTGCAGGCGGTCGAGCCCACAGCAATCGGTGCAGTCAAGGTAGCCGCGCATGTCGTAACGGCTCCAGACGCAGCCGTGGTTGTCGGTGGTTGGCGTTGTGTTTGTGTAGATTGTGGTCGTCATGTCGTACTCCGGAAAGGTGTCTGCCTCGTCAGTAGCGGGAGACACCCCGCTAGACGCCCCGCAGGGCGTTTCGGCTAGTAGGAATCGCTCCCGCAATCGCTCAACAGCCACGCACGCTGAACTGGCGTACACATGCGGTAGGACATGCCAAGCGGCTGAACCGTGACCTTGCGGACCTTGCGCTTGATGACCTTTGCCTTGGGCTTGCGGTGGCAAACCTTGCAGGGCCGGGCGCCAGCCTTGACCGCCTTGCGAACCGAGACGCGGACACCCTTGGAGTAGCGGCAGCTTGTCTTGTGGTAGATGGTTGCCTTGCTGTTGAGGGTAACGAGGGAGGTAGCGCATTCCGCGTTGAAAGCGACCAGGGTGCAGACGATTGCGGCGAAGATGCTAAGTGCGGTCATGTAGCGTTTGACTGTCATGTTGTAGGCTCCAGGGTTGTTGGGGGCTCAGTTGTTGTTGTTTATAGGTTCAGCATCACCTCAAGAGAGACGTGTTCGCGCGCCATGTTCTTAGCCGCCGTGTGCGCCGTGCTGCGCGTTGGGAAGGTGTAGAAACAATCGCAGGGCGTCTCGATGTTCCCGAGGCCGTCTGCAAAACGCACGCTATACTTGCGGCCCCGCCGCCGGTCATCCTCGCTGGTGACGAAGTAAGCACCGTCGCAGACCGGATAAACCACTTCATGGACGCGGCTACGGAAGAAACTTACGGCGCCGCCGTCGAACCAGTGGCCGCCCTTGTTTTTGTTCGCTTGTTTGATCTGCCAGATATGTTGATACATGGGAAACTCCTGCTAGAGCCGGATAATCCAGGGTTATTGGCGGCGGGGTTGCCGTGGGAGTATCTAAGCACAGCCTAACCCTACACGCAAGAGAAAAGCACCGAATAACAGCATGTTAGCAGTGTTCACATCAAATAAAGTGGGGCGCTCACAGCCTGCAAAGCAAGGCGAGATGCGCCGAGGGACGACTAGCAGGCAGGGAGATGTGAACAGCCGACACATAGGAAATGCAGAGCAGTCTCCGGGGGTATGTCACAGGCTGTCCTACCCGGCAGGGGAGCCGCGCAAAACAACGCTTGACAGATGGGGAGGTCTTGACCTAACAATCGCGGAACGCGCACTGAGCGAAGTGCGGCCGGAGCAGGGCGAGAGAAGCGATACAATTGCAGGGCCTCTAAGGAGGGCTGCGCCCGGAGAGACGGCAGGAATCATGCCACGAGCGAACCGACCGGGTATAAAGAACACAACTAGGTCGGGGGAACTCGCGCCGCGTGACGCCGCACTCGTGGGAATCCTTGCGGTTATCCTTGAGGTGCGCCGGGACGGACTCAGCTTCCGACAGATGGGGAGCGAACTCGTGAGGCGTGCCCCGGCTGAATTGGCCAGCCTCGGTTACTCCCAGGCGAAGCCACCGGGCGCGAACACCTGCCACCGCTGGACTCGCGCGGCGTTTGAGACTGAGCGTGAACGCTGGCGGGAGACGTCAGACGATACCAAGCGCATGGTGGAAGAGAGGCTAGACGCAGTGATACGCGCCAACTGGGCTGCGATGGAGTCAGGCGACGTAGCCGCAGGCCGCCTCATCCTAGCGACAGAGGACAGGCGAGCCAAGCTGCTAGGCCTGGACAAGCGCGAGGACAAGACAGACTTGGCAGACGCTATCGCAGAACTCGTCCGCGCGAGGGTGGGCCAGGACGGGAGGCTAGCGCCAGCCTTGCCTAGTCCGACGCCTAACGATGTGGTGGACATGACCTTCGATGAGACTGAGCCCAGCCGAACCGAGCGCGCAGACGCTAGCCCAGACGACCACCGCGCGTGAGAGAAGCCGAGTCCAGCAAGGGGGCGGGGCGCGTATATATGAAAGCCCCCCACCCATTCTCCCCAGTTTTTGGAATCCAACCTGTTCTCCCCGGATATTCACGTGACTCTGGCTGAACACAACCGTCTTCTGCGCGAGCTTCCGGGTGTAGTTTGTGTGCCTGGATATGATCTGTATCTGGTGCCGGGGATGCTCATGCCCCGCTGGCGACGCCTGTACGCCGAGGAGCCGGCCCCCGATACGCTCGTGTTGGTCTATGTAAAGAGCGAACTGAAGTGCGGCGTGTGGTCAGCGATGTGGACGGCACGCGCCTGGCGGTGCCAGGATGGCGTCAGCCTGTTCTCCCGCTGCCCAGGCGACGTCACCCACTGGATGCCCCTGCCGGATGCCCCTGATGCTGGTTGAGATCCCAACGATGTCCCAGGGCGCAGCGCACCGAGAGTATCTGGCTCGGGTTGAGCGGAGCGTTCTGCTTTGTGGCGTCTGTACTTGCAGTCTGGCCCTACGATACGAACACTGCCCGCATCCACTGCGGTTGAGGGAGCGGGCGACTGACGGCTAGCTGGAAGTACCAGTTTGCTGGATGAGCGGGGGGCTCTTGACTTCGGTTTGGAGCCCCTTTGCTATGCGTATTGACATTGTGTTACAGGGGGGTGTATTACAGGGGTATGAGCAACGACAAAGACCTGAGTGGAGTCGCACCACGCCGCCGCGCAGAGGGAGAGATAGATGACAAGCAGACCCGTAAACGTGCGAATGCAGGACGATCTTCTGCGGCGTCTGGACGAATACTGCGAGAGGTTGGGTGAGAACCGCTCTGAGGTCGTTCGCAGAGCCGTGTTTGGCCTCCTGAACGTCGCGGACTATCCCCAGCGGTCCCGGCCAGTGAATACGCCTGAGATGCGGGCCGCCTTCGCCTCGTTCTTCGGTTCTGTCGTGGAGAAGCCTGATGCCTGACCTACAGACGCCCCCGCCGTGGGAAGTGCTGGACGCGAACGCTTACGTCGTCCTCGCAGAGATCAAGACCTCGCTCGACGTGTTGCAGTCTTTCAACTGCGAAGGCAGCGAGATTCGGGAGGCGATGCTGGGGGAGGGGAAACTCTCCGTGGCTGAGTGCGAGATTCGCTTGCTTCGCGGCCTACGGGGCATCGCTATGCTGGAGATTCGCAACTGGTACGCCGTCGTGCAGCACGTCCACGAGCGGTCTTTGAAGCGCAGGCACAGAGAACTCCGAACAGTGTTCGGAAACTACCTCGACAACTGCCCTCCGCTCGGCAAGATTCGGACGCCAACTAGCCGGATTGCAACGAAAGCCGTGAAGGAGACGATCACGGTCCTCGTCGGCGGCTACAAGGCTCTGCGAGAGGGCGGCAAGCGGGACGTTGCCAAGCGCAAGCGGAAGGGGCTCAAGGGTCCGAAGCATCAACGCATCAAAGTCGCTGTGCAGCACGAGGACGAGATTATCGAGGCGATGCCGAAGGGCCAGAAGAACGCCCTGGCGGCTGCCGGGTTGGCGAAGATGCTGACGGAGGTAGGGGACGATGAGCAACAGGGAGTTTCCGAACATGCTAGTGACCCGGATGAACAACCACGATAAAGAGGTCTTTGGCGTTGCATGTGCCGAAGAAGGCAAGTCGATGTCCCAGGTCGTGCGCGGCCTGATAGCGTGCTGGCTGGAGGTCAGGGGCGAAAACGTCTACGTTGGAGACGCGGAGCCGACTGAAGAGGCCCAGGAGAGCAGCGGTGGCACTTGAGAGCGATCCTAGCTTCGCGCACCTGACGACTGCCGACCTCATCCAAGAGATCGAGCGGTGCAAACTCAATTTCCCTTACTTCGCCCGCACATACCTGACGATCCTCGACCGCAACAGGCGCTACGGGACGCTCAGGATGAACCCGGCGCAGAAGCGACTGCTCGCCGCCATCGAAGACGGGCGGGTCTACAACCTGAAGGCGCGAAAGCTCGGCATGTCCACGCTGACGATGGCGTACTTCTTCTGGCAGGTACACTTCAACGCCGGCATGAAGGCGGGCACGCTCGCCCACGAGGACCTCCCTGCGGAGGAACTGCTCGGCAAAGTGCGCCTGATGTACGACAACTTGCCGAACTTCCTCAAGATGGGAGAGTTTGAACTGACCAAGAGGCGGGGCAAGCACCTCCAGTGGGCTCACGGCGGCGCTTATCGAGTGGCCTCGCAGAAGTCGGAGGTCTTCCGCTCTGCCGATCTGAGCCTCATCCACTTCTCCGAGTTCGCGATGTACCGCAACCCGGAGGACACGCTCGCTGCCACCATCAACGCCGCCCTGGGGGACGTGAAGGTCGTCTACGAGACAACCGCCAGGGGCATGGGCCACGCTTACAACTGCTGGCACGAGGACAACGGGTGGACGAAACTGTTCTTCCCCTGGACGGACGAGGCGTCCTACAAACTCTACAAGCCGCCGCCAGTCGTCCAGCAGGAGGCGATCGACCTCGCCAAGCAGCACGGCTTGTCGCAGGAGCGCATGTGGTGGTTCGCCCAGAAGTTGGCGGATAACAACAACAACTGGAAGAAGACGATCCAAGAGCATCCACTCACGGCGACTCAAGCCTTCACGGCGAGCGAGGGCCGCGTCTTCCAAGTCAGTTTTCCTGACGCGCGCGTGCGCGAGGGCATCATGCGTGCCCAGCAGAATCGGGAGTCCTACCACATCTACACGATGGGCGTGGACGTAGCTGGCGGCAATCCCAGCGGCGACTACAGCGCGTGGTGCGTCCTCGATGTGACCGACAAAGCCAAGCCTGTCATCGTCAGCACCTACTACGGCAAGCCTGACCCGGTTGTCTGGTCGGAGATGGTCGAGGTAGAAGCCCGGCGATACGACGCACTGCTCGTCATCGAGACGAACTATCGCGGCGCCGACATGATCGACCGCATCGAGAAGAACGGCTACCCACACTTCTGGACCGAAGTGAAGTACGGCAAGAAGGGCCAGAAGGCAGGCCAGAAACTCGGCTTCAACACGAACGTCGCCTCGCGGCCCATCCTCATCGGCAACATGCGCCAATTCCTGGGCGGCAGGTTCCCGGTCGTGGACGTGACCGACCAGCGGCTCCAAGTCGAGATCAACGACTTCTCCTACGACGACAAGAACCCCGACAAAGAGCAACACCTCCCCGGTTGCCACGACGATATGCTGTTCGCCTTCGCGATGGCGGTTGAGGGGCGGGAGCAAGTCTTCAAACTGGAGCAGCAACGCTTCTCGAAGCGCCCGGTCACGCTGCAAGAGAAGTTCTCCTACCGCAAACTCTCGGGCAAGGACTACGATCCGTCAGAGCAATTCGAGGATGACGAGATTGACGGCATGTTCCCCTCGATGGGTGGCAAGGGTATGAACAGCGTCACTGACGTTCTAGGTTCCGGCTTCAAATAACAACTTGACACCAGCCCCAATCTATGTCCTACGCTGGCAGCGAACCTCGGCTGATTTCCAGCCGCCGTAAGCCGCACGTTAGGGGCGAGGTGTGAATGGAGTTCTCGGACGAACGGATCGATGAAGTTCTAGCGGATTTCGGCGGTTCGGAAGCGTTTAGGGGAGAGGAGCCTGCGTCTAGCGCGCCTGACGAATCTGCCCAGCAAGCCCAAGAGAACCTGTCCGACACGCCAGCAGAAGCGCCGGCACAGACGGAAACCGCGACTGAATCAGCCGGAAGGCAGCGAGACAGCAACGGTAGGTTCTCTCGAAAGGATGAAGCGTCGGAGACTGGACAGTCCTCCGCACCTCCAGCAGCAGCAGGCGCCCAAGAGGGCCGACCCGCAGCAGAGCCGGAAGCGCAGGAACTTGAGCCAGGGCTACTTGAAGGGCAGACCATCCCGTACAAACGGTGGGGGCCGGTCCTGACGGAGCGCAACGAGGCGCGCGGCAAGATTGCGACGATGGAGCAGGAGCTTCAGACGCTACGCAACTTGGTCATTCAGGGGCAGCAGCGCGGCGAGGACTCCCCTGCGGAAGCAGACACCGTTGAGAGTTGGCTGGATGACGGCCAACAGCAAGCGGAGCCGGCTTGGGCGCAGGAACTTCGTACCAAGATGCACGATCTTGAGGTCGAGCGGGCGGGTGTCGAGTTGGAGCGATCGGTCGATGGGTTGTCGGGTCAGTACCCAGACGTGCCTCGCAAGGTCATGTACCAAGCGGTCGCACTGGGGCAAGATCCGGAACTTGCTGCCCTGGAACTCCAGCAACACATCAACGGGTTGAAGGCGAGGGGAGTGCCAGCCGCAGCGGCAACGCAAGCGGTCACAGGCGAGCCAGCCGACAGCCAAGCGCAGCCAGCGGCGTCTAAGGCGCCACCCAGGCCAGCGCGTAGAGCGTCCAACTCCGACGACCATCAGCAGGAGCAAACTCAACGCTTCATGTCGATGTCCGAGGGCAAACAGCTTGACCACATGGTTCGTGTCGCAAAAACCAAATTTGACTGGAAGTAACCAGTCGCGACAGGACTACAGATGGCAAACCTCACTACCTACAATGCACTCCTGAAGGAGTTCTACGGTAACTTCGAGGTCGAGGTCCAGATCAACAACGAAGCGAACGTCACCCAGTTGTTCGAGAAATCGACAATGGAGTGGGGCGGTCGTCAGTTGGTCTGCCCCGTCCACGTTGGCCGCAACACTGGTGTCGCGAACATTCCTGACGGCGGGGCTCTGCCCACTGCCGGCAATCAGGTGTACGCCGACCTCATCCTCACCGCCGAGACGATCGTTGGCCGGGCTCAGATCAGCACCAAGCTGATGAAGTCCGCCGCCGCTCGCGGCCCTCGCGCCTTCCTGGGCTACATGCAGGGCGAGATCAACAAGTTGAAAGACGACGTTGTGAATCTCGCTGACCAGCGCATGATCTCGGGTGGACGCTTCAAGGGCCTGTTCAACGAGCACAAAGCCTTCACCGATTCCGTGTCGAACGTCTACGCAGGCGCCGGCTCGGTCGTGCAGGTTCAGGAGTACAACGGTGACTTCACGCCGTTCCTGAACGTCGCTGCCGGCAATGTCAACACCTGGGTTCGCATCCAGTTGTACAACATGGCCGACTACGCCGAGATCGCGACCAGTGGCACGAACGTCTCCGAGGGCCTGTTCGTCAGCGCCATCGACCAGACGGCTCGCACCATCACCACGCGCCTGATCGGCTACACCGCCGCCGCCTACGTCGCGGATACGACCATGAGCAGCCTTCCCGCCGCTCAGACCGTCTCCAACGTTGGCTACGGTGTTGCTGTCGCCCTGCACGCCACTCAGTTGCAGACTGACGACGCTGTGCCGGTCAACATCGGCACGATCACGTCCTTCGCGGACGAGCAGAACGGCATCCTGGGCAACCTCTGCGACCCGACCCACTTCAACGTGGACCGGACCACCGCGACGGCGACCAACGCCCTTCTCCAGAGCATCATCTTCACCCAGGCGACGGCGGCTGCTGCCGGCAACGCTCGGGCGAACATCACGCCTGCCCGCATCATGCGGACCCAGGACGAGGTGGCTCTGTTGGGCGGCAAGGGCACCGACTGCATCATCCTCAACCCCATCATGCGCTCCGCTTACACGGGCGTGCTGACGGCCACGTTGGAGATGCAGGTCAAGGGCAAGCAGACTGTGGGCGACATGGTGCCGTCGAAGGTGGAAGCCTTCGGCCAATCCCTGAAGACCTCGCAGCACTGCCCGGTCGGCCTCTGGTTCCTCCTCGACTCCAAGACGTGGAAACTCTGCGAATTGGCCCGAGGCGACTGGATGTCCGAGGACGGTGCGATCCTCTCGCGCGTCAGCGGTTTCGCTGCATACGAGGCGGTCTACGAGTGGCACTGGAACTTGCTCTGCAAGGTCCCCCACTGCAACGCCATCCTCTGCGGGATGAACATCACCTAGTCCTGCGGGACACAAGGAGGGCCATAAAATGGCTGAGACAGGAACCAAAGTCATTCTCACGGTGAATGGCGTCGAGCAGAAACCGAGCACGCTCAGTGGTACGATGCTGGACGCTCTGGTGGACGATGGCGCGTTGAAGGAGGCGAAGCTACAGGCTCCGTCCACCGACGACGTGCTGCTCGCCCATCGCGTCGCGCGAATTGAGATCCCCTACACCGACATCGAGACGACTGCCTCCAGTCCGTATCAGATTGGGCCGACATTCCCGATCAACACGGTCATCAAGCAGGCGTACTACGAAGTCGATACCACTTTCACCAGCGGGGGAGGCGACGCTGCCACCATCAGTCTGGGCTTCCTGACCGATGACGTGGCTGGCATCGTGGCTGCGACGGCGATCTCGGCGGGCGGCAACGTCTTCGATGCTGGTGGTCACAACTGCATTCAGGACGGTGACTTCGCCAACCGGAGTGAGATTCTGACGGCGGCTCGCAAGATCAATTGCGTTCGTGCGGGTGGGCAAGACCTCACGGCTGGCAGCATGGTGCTGTTTGTCGAGTACGTCATCGCCGTCCCGTAGGGGTGTCTCGATGGATTATGTCAACCTCCCTGATGGGATATACACTCGCGCGCATGTACACTTCGGTGTCTACGTCGACGGACAAGACGCTTCGGCGTTGCAGTCCTGGCTGCCGCTCTACGACACCAGCGTGGTTCACGTTGAGGTCAAAGGCGGCGCTGTGCGCGGTGTGATGCAGGCAGAATTGGACGCAGAAGCCGCGAAGGCAGTCGCCTCGGTGGCGACGGCTGCACCCAAGCCCGCACCTCCCGTCCCCACGACAGAGAGTCCTGTCGGGGAGGTTGACGTGTCCTCGTACTCCTTCAAGCAATTGAAGGCTGCGCTGAAACTGCGCGGCCTGAACGCCTTCGGGAAGAAAGCGGTACTGCTGGAGCGGCTTCAGGCCGCATCGGAGTAGCGCATGAAGCCCGGCTTGTGGCGATGGCTGTTCCGACTCCCAGAGTGGGGACTCCGCGCCAATATCAACCTCGCCCACGGTCTGCTACAGGCTATCAAGCAGGTTGAGTACGAGATCGAGGCGGAAATCGAAGGGGACCAGCAACCGATTGGCGCCGCCGACATACACTCGGTGGCTCAAACGATTGACCCTCTCGATGACCGCGCTCCAGCCGGCCCGCCTTCGTAGCGGGTCTGGGGGTCAGGATGGCAGACGGTTCGGCCTTCAACGAGGCGCACCGGCTGGCGGCCAGACGGGCGCTAGGTCAAGGCACAGACCGCCCCCAGGCACCGGAGAGGGAAACCCCCGAAGTGTCTTCGGTTACGGGTCCGCTTGGGTCCATCATCGGCTCCTATTGGGGGCCAGTCGGCGAAACCATCGGCGGCGCAATCGGAGAGGCAGGCGGCAACACGGTAGAGGGCATCATCGCCAACGACGAGGACCGCTTTGTCCGGTCGTTCCTGCCGCAAGCCGAGAGCATGTCCAAGTTGAAGGGCGCTTTTGGCGACGAGGAGGAAGACGATGCCTGATTACGGGTCCATGTCTGAGCCTCCAGAGCAGGACGAAGACGGCTTCCCCAGGAACATGCGGGGCCAGATCGACCTCGCCAGGGCTGACCGCAAGTTTGAAGTGCTGGTCTGGGATATGTCGCTGCGCTTCCTCGCGGGCGACCAGAACGTGTACTGGAACTCGGAGACTCGCTCGCTCATCACAGCGCAGCAGAAGCCCGGCCAGAACACGACCGTCACCAATCAACTGCTTGGCATCTACCGCACCTCGTCGCAGATTCTCCAAACGCTGTTCCCTGGCCTGACGATCGCGCCGATCGCTCCCAGCTACGACAACGTGCGGAAGGCTCTGGCCTGCCGACAGGCGATTCAGGCTTGGTGGCGCATCAATTGTATGGAAGAAGTGTGGGCGAAGGTGTCCCGCTGGCTCATCTCCTGCGGCAACGCTGCCCTGCACACCTACTGGGATGCGGGTTCGCAGCAGGCACGCACCGAGGTCATCAACGCCTACGATCTGCTCTTCGAGCCGAAGGCGACGACCTGGGAGGAGGCGAAGTGGTGGGCCTGCCGGCACATCTACCACCGCGACGACCTGATCGACTCCTACCCTGACTACGAGGAGTTCCTGAAGGACGCCTCCAACTACGTCCCCGAGGACAGCAAGCGCAAGGTTCCCCGCGACCGATTGGACGTGTGGGAGGTCTACTGGAAGGACGGCAAGCACGGCGTCTTGGTCGGCGGCAAGTGGCTCTGGAAGGGCACCTACCCCGGCAATCTGATTCCACTGCGGCCCATCCGATACACAGCCATCCCCAACGCCATCTACGGCATGGGGCAGTTGTATCCGCTGATCGACCTTCAAAGGCAGTACAACCGCTACAAGAACTTCGCCTTGGACGTGGCAGACGCCACCAGCAACCCGATCTGGCTCATCCCGTTCAGCAGCAATGTGAACAAGAGTCACATCACCAACGCAGCGGGCGCAGTCGTCCACTACAACGACAGGGCTGGCGGCAAGCCTGAGCGAGTCTCGGCGCCCCCAATCCCGGCGCACCTGTTTGAAATCATCGGGCGCACGCTCGCGGAGATGATGGACGTAGCTGGCATCCACAGCACGACGATGGGCAAGCGCCAGAGCGGCGTCACCTCGGGCGTTGCGATGGAGCGGTTGCAGGAGCGTGACTTCGGCCAGTTCGCCCAGACGATGCAGAGCATGGAGCAGGCGATGGTGGAGACGGCCAAGGTCGTCCTCGCCTTCTGGCGCGAGTACATGACGGAGGAGAAGGTCGTCAACATGATGGACCCGGCTGCCGGCAGGGTCGTCTACAGTTCGCTCTCCGGGGAGAATCTGCTGGACGCTCCTGAGATATACGTCGAGACGGGCACCATGTTCCGCACCAACATCGAGGCCCGCGAGTCTCGCCTGCTGGATCTGCACGAGCGCGGCCTGATCGCAGACCCGGAGAAGTTGGTCGCCAAACTGGACCTCAGACTGGACGACCGAGACGCCATGCAGGCGATGAAGGACTTGGCTCTGGCCCAGAACATGCTGGACTGGTGCAAGATGGGCGAGCAGATCGAGATTCTGCCAGGGCACCCGGTCAAGGTCATCAAAGAGGTCTTTGGCGAGTTCATCGAGAGCGAGGAATACTACGAGGCAGCCATCAAGTCGAAGCAGCGCATGGAAGTCACCGGAGACGAGAACGACTTCGTGATGTACTTGGAGACGGTGCGCCGGATGCAGTACATCCGAGACGTGTTCGTGGCTGTGACCCTGCCGATGGGCGCCACTCCCGACCAATTCCAAGAGGCGTCGCAGAGCAAGGTCTTCCCGCGCACCTTCCCGAAGCCGCAGGAGGCGATGCCGGCGTTGATGGCTGCCAACAGCCCGCAGACCCAGACGCAGATGACCGGCGAGACTGTGCGGACGCAGGACATCGGCAACCGCGTTTCGACCGCTCGCCAGTCCTTTGAGATGATGCGAGGCACTCCGGGGATGACCGGCTCGGCGGGGGGCTAGCATGTACGAACGTCACAAGAAACCGGATGTTGAGACTGAAGAGGATAAGTTTGACTATAAGATGACCCCGGCACTCATGAGGAAACTCAAGTCAGGCATCGTCTCACCGATGGCGGCATACGGACGCAAGCGCAAACGCAGGCGCACGAAAAGCACCCAGGGGTCTGGGGGCACCGAAACAGCAACCCAGACCGCAGCCAAGAAGGCGCCGAAGCGAGGCAAGAAATGATTGTCTCTGAGGTCACAGCTCTGTTCCGCTTCTACACGGGCGAGGACGATAACACCTTCATCTCGCCTGCCCAGGAGCAAATCCTGCTCAATCAGGCGTATGAGGAGTACCGGGACTTCATCTCTGCCTGCGACCCGCTGGCCTTCGTGCGCTCGACGGACATCTCGGTCGTCAACAGTTCGACCTACGCCCTCGACGGCGGTAATCCGGTCATTTTGTTGGGCGCTGACGCTGGCCTGACCGAAGGCGCACGCCTGAAGAAGATCAATCAGATCGGCCTGCTGAACAGCAGCGGACAGGTCATCCAGATCCTCCGAGGCACGACCCGCATCGACGGCATCACCCCGGTCGCCTTCACCGAAGCTGAGTACGCCCTGATCGGCAGCACGCTCCAATTCAGCCTGACGCTGGGCACGATTCCGCTCCGCATCTATTGGGAGCCGGAGTCTCAGGTGAATTGGGCGACCGGCGCCTCGTTCATCGACAACTTCACGAACTGGCACGACATCATCGCTCAGTTGGCCTGGAGGCACTACGCCGCCGCAGACAACAGCATGAACCCTGCGATTCAGACGCTGCTTGATGCCCGGATGCACGAACTGCGAATGTTCCTCTCCAATGGCCGCGACGACGACGCCTCGCAGACCGTCATGATCGTTCAGTAGGAGATGAAGTGCGCGACCCCAACACCGAGGTTGAACTGCTGCCCAGCGGCATGGAGAACGACGCCCCAGAGAAAGGCGCGTTCGTCCAGAATATGTATGTCCGCAAGGGTGCGTGGGAAGTTCGGGCTGGGTTCGGTCAGATGGCCCAGTTCGATTCTACGCTGGGGATGCCCGGCGATCCGACGGTAACGAAGCAGTACACGCGCCACATGGGCTCCCGCGCAATGCGGACGGACTTCGGGCACACTCAGATCGTCAGCGTCTTCACCGGCTTCGTCTTCAGCGGAGATGTCGTAGGCGCTTCGGGCACTTGGAGCAACCGCTACTTCGTCAGCATCTACGATGTAACCACCGACCGACGCTGGGAGGAGGTTCTGCACGTTCACACCAGCGAGAATGACGGTGCGGTCGTTCCAATGGAGTTCTGGCGTCCGCAGTACAACACCAACTTTGATGAGGGTTACGAGACTTGGGTGAACAGCGACGCGGACGAAGACACCGTATTCTTTACGGAGTTCCAAGACAACCTGTTCTTCGGCAGCAATCGCATGGGCCTTTGGGCCTATCAGCCCGCCGACTTCGACCAGACGCGCAACCAGCAGATCGACTACGTTCGGCGCTCCAGTTACGGACTGGTCTACGGCGAAAGCAGCAAGGTTATTCGGGTGAGCCCAGAAGACGGGCAGTTCAGCGCACGCTACGCCTATTTGGACTCAGCGTCGTTCCCCTCCCCGACTGACGCTGCCGTTATCGACAACCGACTGGCAATCGCAGACGGGCGGGACATCTACTTCAGCGACATCGGCAAGCCCAACGCCATCATCGGCGTCAACGTGCTGCCTGTGCCGTGCGACCAGACGATCGTTGCCGTTGCAGAGGTTGGCGGCAGCCTGATGATCTGGACGCCCTCGGAGGCGTGGCTGTACGAGCCAAACGTGGGAGCCACCGTCAGCGGCGGACGCCTAACCCGCGTCAGCCAGACGGTCGGCTGCCTCGGCCCTGCCGCGAAAGTCCGCGCCAACGATGTGCTGGTCTGGGCGGACAAGCGCGGCATCCACGCCACGAGCGGCGGCCTGAGCTTCAACACCGTGTCGGACGACATTGACGCCATCTTTGACGAAGGCTTGAGCAACCCGCTGTCGAACTACTACCAAGACAACGGGGCCACGACGCTCGCCAGTCCGCAGCCGCAGTCCTTCTACACCTGGGAAGACCGGCAAGATGTCCACATGGCATACGACCCGCTTCAGGGAATCCTGTTCATCGGGATGCCCAACCAGCGGGTGGCGCTGACGCTGCAAGGCACCTCGTGGGCGCTCTGGAACTTTGAGAGCATCGTGTCGTCGGTCATTACCACGGTCGTGGCGGACACAATCCCCAACCCGTGGCTGGTGGCTTTGGACGGGGGTGTCTGGTGCATCGGCGCAGTTGAGACGTACACGCCTGACGACCAAGCCACCGATCCCGAAAACGTGCCCACCAACAGCTACTTCATCTTGGAGTGGGGACGCGGGGGCGCTCTGGATCGAAGCGTCGAAGTCGAAGAAGACAACCGCCACTTCAGCGGATACTTTGAGGACAGCGGACTCAACCCCAGCGAACACCTCTTTGTCATCGGCAAACCGGTGCAGATGCCGGCAGGCTATGTGCTGCCTCGTGGCACGACTCCGGCGAACGATGTGTGGCTGGTGCCGATCTATCTCGCCCCTGCTGACGCCACTGGACTGGTGATTGACCGCTACGAACTCCGCTTTGCCTGGGATACGGTGCAGTGGGCCGCTGTTCGTATCCCCGGCACGCCTGAGTTGGACTTCGTGCTGCCTGCGGAGCGAGACACTGCGCGAGGCGGATTCGGCTACGGTGCGCCGACCAACGCCGCTGCGGGCGCGGGCTCTGCTGCCATCCAAGTGCTGAACATAAACACAGGCCTGCCCCACTTGGCGGGGACGCTGATGGATGTGGCCTGGAATGGGCCAAACGCTGTGGCCAATCCGCCTGCGCCCTCCTTCGGTAATGCCGCCAATATGGCTGGCCAGCATCTCAACCCGATTGCTTGGCTTCCCTTCACCAAGGTGACTGCCGCCAACACCACGATGTCGATGAACATTGTGCCGGTCTACGCCGACCACACGCAGATTGCTGTGGGCTCGACCGCCTGCAACGTCTACGTCTGGCACTCCGCTGCTGTTGGCGACCGTCACGACGACGACGACGTAGCGCAGCCTGTGGACTGGGTACTGAAGACCTCTCAGGTGGGCAACAAGCAGGGCTGGCAAATCCTCGCCCGCACGATGTACGCCAACATGATCACGCACGGCAAGGCGACGACCCGTCTGGTGCCGACATGGATCCACGGACTGCTCAACTTCTCGCTCTCCTCAGACTCTAAAGGCTGGTCCGCTCAGATCGTGGACTACGCTGGCGACATCACCAAGGACGAGAAGACGCCTCTGCGCGCACGTTTCCGGGACAGTTCAGGCGGAATGCAGGGCAGAGTGTTTGACGACGGTGGCGCAAGAGGGCCGGCCTGGGGCAGTTCGCTGGACTCAACCGAGGGCGACTTTCTGGTGGACGACGAGCAGCACGATACGGTGGCGATGTCCAGCCGGGTCAGGGGGCAGCGCGTCTCCTACATGCTGTTCGGGCACATGGCGAATCGGGCAGAGCGGATCGTTATCAACTCGATGCGGGCAGTCATTCGCAAGGTTGGCGGCCGGCGACGGAGGGGTAGATGACCTTCGTAGCTGGCACCAGAGTCCCAATCCCGCGAGACACCGACGACAAGCGGCGCATCTCCGAGGGCACTCGCCACATCGTGGCGGCCTTGGCGGATACGGTCATTCTGCCGGACGGTGTAGACGCGACAGACCGTCTCGACGGAGGGCGCATCCTGTTCATGGATGGCGACCACGGTGGGCTGACTGTCTCCCGCAACGACACGCTGGTGCAGTGCCAGCCCGGCAGCCGCTTCACCCGGCAGATCGTGATAGATGCCTCCTGTCGCTTCGTCGGCGCGCACTTCCGCTCTCTCGACGGGGAGAACAGCGAGCCTCTGCTGGTGGACATCGTGTCGGATAGCGCCTATGTCTTCTTTGACCGCTGCACCTTTGAGAAGGAGAGCCACCACACGACAGCCTTTGTCCGCATCGCAGACGGGGCCAAGGTCAACTTCACCGGGTGCAAGTTCATGCCCCTCATGACGGCGGCGGGCACGACCATCAACAACCCTGGCGGCGTCAACCTCAACGTCTACGTCACCAACAACGTCAAACTGACCGGCGTGGGTGCGCCTCACGTTGCCGTTACAGTCATAAGCGAATTAACCTGATGCCAAGCCTACGCAAAGCAACTCGCCAGCAGTTCGCAGATGGGACCACCATCGACGGCAACCGCATCGACCGCGCCATGCAGGACTTGGCGGATCGCTGGAATGCGGTCCAGCCGTCTGACCTTCAGCGTCGGTGGCTGCCCTCGTACTTCGTGCTGGGCTATCAGGGGCAGAGCGAGAACTTCGGGGCCTTTCAGGTGCCACGGCCTTGGTGCGACATCGTGAACCAAAGTACGTCGGTGGTTGGCGCAACTCCGTCTGTTGGCATCCAAAACTCTCGGCGTCTAAAGGGCACCTACGTCGGTGGCGTCGCAGACGCGCAGATTGCCTGGACGATTTCGGTACACTTCATTAGGCCCTGTATACTTCGCAACTTCCATGCCACCTTCCACACGCCCTACGCTGCGGCTCCGGCTGAGTTCACGAATGACTGGACATGGGCCGCACCGTTGGCTCCAGGGCGTGTGCTTGGCGATCCACCAAACGATGTGGTGATCGAGGTCCAGATAGACAGTCCGTTTACGCGCGAAGTGCGGAGCGAGACGGACTCTGAGGTTCTTCGCGGTCGCTTTGAGTTGGACGCCCAATTCCACGCGCCTGCCGGGATGGCGAACCACGGGCATGTTCTGGATGGCGCTCCCTCTCTCGTCGGCATCAAGCCTGACGGGGTGTCCATTGTCGCGGAAGGCCTCAACGTCCCCATTCCGCGAGAGAGTAGGGTTCGCTTCTCTATATCGATTCCAGTATGGGATCTAGGCGCTTACGGTGCGCCGTGGGGCGACTCGGCCGCTTCCGGTGCGGTTGCTGCCTGGGAGACGCAATTCTACTCTGGCGGGCTCACTGTCTTGGAGGCGATCGAATAGATGGCTGAAGTCACACGAGAGCGCCTGACAAGAGGCACGCTGCTCACGACGCAGGTTGTGAACACGCCCTTCAGCGCCGTTGCGACTGAGTTGAACAACTCGCGCATCGAACGCGAGAACATGCAACAGCAGAGCGGCACCTTCCGCATCAACCTGCATGTCCCTCGTCTGGGCGCTGAATTCTTTGAGGCGGCAGCAGCCCACAGTCAAGAGGGCCTGATCGACTTCTGCATCCCCTTCTGCCTGCTGCCACTGCAAGACGAACTGGCGACAAGTGGTGTCGCAACAGAGACGCTCCCGATCCCGATTCTGACTGAGGTGGGCATCTCCTTTGAACAGAGAGGTGAGCCGGCTGCGCTGAGTCAGGCGAATCAGGTTGCCTACGATGCTGTCAAGGGGTTGGACATTCGCATCGCTCTCGTTGAGAAACGTATGCTGGGTGTCATAGCTGGGGCAAGTGGCGTGGGTGCCACAGAGCCGATCTACCCGGAGCGCACGATCTTCTCGATGCGCCTGGAGCCCGTTGCCTTTTCCGGCCGCACGCTGCGCCTCAACCCCTTCACCAAGGGCGGGCTCAACAAGCAGATGGACCCCTATCGGTCCTACATGCTGATGGTGACATGTGAAGACTTGGACGAGGCGGTGAACAGAGTGCGCGACATCATCCTGCCGTCGCTGCAATTGGGCATGAAGTTCAGGATTCCGCTGACTGCACGCGATACAGTTGACAACGACTCGCTCCAGAATGCGCCCACGGTCCACGACGGGGACACGACCGCGCCCACGGTCGCAATCGGCGTCCCGGCGGGAGACAGCCAGATCGAAGCCGACACTGCTGACGGCATCCAAACGAACTACGACACGCTGGACACAGTGCTGCGCCAGAAGTTGGAGGGCGGTTACCTCGCAGACGGTGACGTACCCTCTGTGGAGCATCTGGACAACACGAATTGCTACGACATCATCGCGGTGCCAATGTGGACGAACTTCGGCGCAGACGGGGTGCTACGGGCCAACACCGTGGACCGGGCTGCCTGGGCTGGAGCCGCGCCCTTTGATGGTCCTATCATGGACACTCGGCGCTTTCCGATTGACCACCCGTTCGTCGTCCACCACGTTGTGGCTGCAATCAACTACGCCGCCACCGCCCCGGCAACCGCCGCAGCTACCGACAGGGCGCAGCATCCGACCTCGGCTGGCTTCACGACGACAATCGGCGTGCTGATGGGCAACGCCCCACGCAGCGACTACATGGACTACCAGCAAGTTGCTTATGTCCAGTACACGCCAGCGACAAAGGCCAACTTCGTTATCGACCGGCTCGCCAACAAAGACGGCGGTATGAACGGCAGGCACATCGCAGGGCAAGAGTGGGATTACGAATTGATGATGGTGCCCATCGTCCGGCCTGGGGCAACTGTTGGGCAGGGCATGGATAACGTGCAAAGCACGGCAATCGTCACCGGTCCTCCGGTCTTCGTCGGCAAGGGTAGCACCAAGATGGCCCTGGGCGCTCTGGGCGGCGGCTCGCCGCACACCCGCACGCAGATCGGCAGCCACCTAAACGTAGCGCAGGACCCCAAAACTCGCGGCAATGAAGGCATTATTGAGGTGCGCTGGCACATGACCGACGATGGCGGGATGAATCTGGCTGGTGCCGCTGCGGACAATTACACGACATACGCGGGCTACGGCGGCCACTGGGTGTACATCATCTGCCGCAAGGCCCTTTGCAGTTTGGAACGAGAGTTGCCGCCTTCGGCGCAGTAGGAGAAGAACATGGCAGAGAAAACTGTACCGGGGATCGCCAAGCCCAAAGGCGGGTGGGGCACCAACAAGATACCTTCCGATTCGAGCCTCACTTACGAAGAGCAGATGCAGAGGCAGGCACAAGCCGCCGGCACTCCTGACTTCAACTACACCCAAGGTCTGAAGAAGAAGGCCGCCAAGCAAGCCCTCGGTGTGGCAGAAGCCGCCCAGGGTGCCGTTGGTAGCATGGAAGCCGCGCAGGCTGCCGGGATGCAAGCCATCCAAGGGCAGTCGGCAGAGGGTCTGGCTGCGGGGCAGGCTGCCGCAGGACGCTTCGGGGGATCCGCCTACGGTGGCGCCTTGCAGGCAGGCAAAGACGCGGGGCTGGCTCAGGCTGAGTTCGGCTACGGCGCTGCGGGCGAACTCGCAGACGCCAAGACCGAAGCGGCGCAGGCTGCACTCGGCGCGACTGAGTACGAGCGCGAACTGGGCACCACGACGGAAGACCGCGCTGCCGCTCTGAAGGACATCAACGAGAGCATCTCCACCGCCATAGACAACGCGAGCGGTTGGAGCGGCACGGACGAGGCTGCTGCCGCTGCTGCCATCCGGGCACTCAAGGCTGGCATCAGCGACCCTGTAATCCTTGCGGAGATCGAGCGTCAGGCCCAGCAGCAAGAAGCCAACGACTGGGTGTAGGAGAACGACATGGCAGCGCGACTTCTGTTCCCGACAAATCCGGGTGTTTTTCGGTTCCGGCGTACTGCTCCGAGTCGGCCACGGCTCCGGGAAAAGGGCCTGTCTCCAGAGAACATCGGGCAGTTGCTCGGTGCCGCCAAGATGGGTGCCTCACTCTTGAGCGATGCGGGCGACCTCGCCACGCAGGTTGCCTACAGGAGCGACAGCACTCCTAGCCCTGTACAGCAGCAGGCGGCAGCAAAGGCGCTTGGGACGACGGTTCCGCAGCAGGCGCAGGAGGCCTCGATGCAACCGCGTTCTGGACTCGATGAGACGCCTGCGTATGGCCGCACAACTACAGATCGTTTGTGGTATGAGCCAGACCAGCACGTGTTCGCTGAAGGCATAATGGGGCCGGCAGAGCATCATCGGGGTTTACGGAGAGGTATGGAGACAGTGCGGACGCCCATCGTTGGGCAAGCCGCCCCCGAAGACCAGCCTCCTGCTCCCCCGCTCTTGGTGACACCAAGCGGTCAACCAACAATCACAGTGCAGCCCACTCAACAGCAGGGGTTTGTGCCTCAGCAGGTATCCTTCCCGATGCCGGCCATGCAGGGGCTTCAGCCTCAGCAGTTCACACAGTCGGCTAGTCCAGCACACCCGGCCGCTCCGCAGGCGCAACCCGCCTTCCAACCCGAAGTGCAGGGCCAGACCGCGCAGGACTACGCCGACCGGCAGCGTACTTTGGCAGCGCAGGCAGCACCGCAACAGCAGGCACCAGTGCAGCCCATCCCAACAGGCCCCAACGGCACCTACGTCTACGGCGTGGATGTCCCGTGGCCCAAGATGGGCACGCATCAGGAACTCCTGAATGCAGCCACGATTGCCAAGCAGACCGGCAACACGGAGTTAGCCGCCAAGGTGTTGGAGAGGTTTGGCACCGGGGCGCACTTGCAGGATGTGCAGCCCGAAGGTTGGCGCGACCTGTTCGACGACGGGCACCTGAAGCGGGCTGGGGACAAACTACGCAAGACTCTGGCGTGGAATGCGCCTAAGGAAAAGAAGGTTGACCCGCTTCTCGGAATCAAGGGCGCGAACATCCAGAGCCAGATTCGCCGCCGAGAGGGCCAGGAAAAGCGCGACCAAGAGGCACAGCAGGGCAAATTGGACGCGCAGCAAGCCGCCAAGGAACTCGCTGCTATCAAGTTGAAGCGACAGAGGCGGCAGTATCAGGGAGACGAGTACACGGTTGAGGTCGAGAGGTGGAAGGCGAAGTACGCACCTGAAGCCCAGAAAGAGGCTGTCAATCTGCTGAAGGGCAGGACCAGCATGGCACGAGGCCAGGGACGCAGAGCAAGGGCGCAGGCTGCCGGCCAGGAGGATTTCAACCGACGCGGAGGTCAGAAGGCTCGCGTCGAGAGACTCGAATACCGCCCGCCGAGAGGTCCGCTGGTCGTCTTCAATCCGGCACCTGTCAAGGCGAAAGCCAAGATCAACCGCGCAGAGAAGATCCGCGCGGAGATTCGTGCGCTCCAAGACAAGATCAACACGGCAAGCGCGTGGGCGAACTCCAGCATACCCAGTTGGATCAACCTGTCGCGACTTCACCAGATGGACCCCTCCAGGGCAGAGGCGACCGTACAGAAAGCCATAGATAAGCAACTGTTTGCCACGCAAGAGGGCAAGGCGGCGGCAGCAACTCTTGTGCAGAAGTTCAAGGATCTTGCGGAAGCGGAAGGCACGACCAAAGAGGATATTGCTGCCAAGATGAAAGCAGCAAAAGCGGCGTATGACCGGGCGACGGGAGGCAACCCCTAGTGGCCGAAAGACCCTTCCCGCCTCTGTCGAGGTTCGTCAAGGACATGGCCGCCCAGGGCTGGTCTGTCGATGATATTGACAAGGGCCTGAAGGGTAAGTTTGGGTTCGGACTCAAGGATGTGCCACGCGCACAGAGAGCTAGGGCTCACGCGATTGAGACGACGGGCATGGACCCGCTTGCTGACAGTTTCCGGGAGTGGTTCCGCCCTAGCCCAGCATCGGTTGTTCCGCTCCCGTCAACAGGCGACCCGGAGAGTGCCCCATCTAAGGCAGAGGCACTTGCTCACAGTCGGCAGCCGTTTGAGGACAAAGGCCTGCTGCAAGGCTTGGGTGAGACTGCGCTCACGATGGTAAGCAGTTTGCCCGCGCTTGCTGCTGGCGTTGCTGATGTGCTGTCTCCCCGCCTGCCAGAAGGGAGAATGGCGGACGAGATGCAAGGGCCTACCTCCGCGCAAATCGCCTCACTCCCCGCCAGCCATGGAGCAGAGATTAGAGGTGGACACGAGGGTTACAACGAGTTGATGAAGGAGCGGTCGAAGATGTCCTTTGCTACCGCATCAGCACGCTCGGTTGGCGACGCCTTTGCCGGCGGCTTGGAGATTGGCGGGCAGGCGACAGGCATCAGCCCCACCGGAGCCGAGACGCTGCCGTGGCCCGACTCGTATGTCGAGGGGCTCAAGCGCAGGTTCGGTGCCGGTCAACAAATTGCTGGCGGGATGCTCGGTGGAACGTCCGCGATGGCGACCGGCATAGCCAAGGACGTTGGACGCTTCGTGACCGGGCAGGCGCCAGAAGGCCCAGCGCACGGCGACTTCCCGATTGTTGCGGCAGTCGCAGGCGCACCCTTCCTCAAAGGCGCAGGCGCGCTCAGGGGTCGCGTAGCTGCGGGAGAGGGTCGTCTTGCCCGTATAGCGCAGTCTTTGGAGAAGCCCAGAAAGCCAGGGTTCCAGCCCGTAGAAACGATTTGGGACACACCGGTTGACCTAGAGACTGCCAAGGCTGACGCGGCTTTCTTCAAGCGCCATGTTGATTCTGGTGCCATGACCGCAGAGGAAGCTGCTCACGCCATGGAGGGGTTGCACCCATCTCGCGCCAGACAGCACGCGGAGCCGATCCCAGGGGTGGAGCGCACCAAGCCGAGGGCAGTTCTTGAGGCTGTTCGCAACGCCTTCATCGGTTGGGCGACGACCGGCGACTTGTTCGGTGGCATCGGTGGCGCGGCCATGGGCGCGATGACCCCCGAGATTGCCGGTTTCATTTGGAACAAGTTGAGCCCGGCGAGCAAGGCGCACTTCAAGCGTCGGTGGACATCGGCTTCAGAGCAGGCGTCGCCGGATCTAACGGATATTGCAGAGAGTGCCCAGTCCCGAGAGGTCCGGTCTGAAGTGCAGATGCTCTATCGAGAGGGCTCTGCCCTGACTGGCAAGGGAGATGTGGGCTTCGCCAAGATGCCGGAGGGCCTGACTCCGGAGCAGCAGAAGGGTTGGAAGGCGCAGCATACATCCCAGCGACCAGCGACGACATCGCCCGTTGTAGAGCCGCACTTCGGAGAGGCTGGGGTTGAGTTTCGTCCGACTGCGGAGGCAGCCGCCAAGTCCGCAGAGCAGCGCATCCCAGTCAAAGAGGCTAGCGCACAGGTGAGGCGCACTCGCGCAGCAAAGAAGCGGGCTGAAATCAACGCGCTCAAGGCAGGAGAAGAAGGTGTTGAGGCGCAGGCAGCCAGTCTTGAGGCTCGGCAAGTCGCGAAGGAGGCTAGGGAGCAGCGGGCTGAACTAGGCACGCAGCGAGAGTTGGATGTCGAGGCTGGGCTTGTCGAGATGGGCGGGCCGAAGAAGGTGACGAAGCCTGTCGCCGAACCCGCACAAACTGTTCCTGAGCCGGTTGCAGCAGAGCGCACCGCACCTCCCGTGCAGCACAAGCAGTCTAAGCGTTCGTCTGCTGACGATATTTGGGAGGGCGTTTCTGACGGGCAGCCGGTTGTTGTCGATGCGTACCACGGCACTGGAGGTGAGGGTGCCTATGCTCCGGGTGTGACTAGTCCTGCGTTGGGCGAAGGACGCTACCACGCATTTTCGCAGGAACATGCCGCAGAATTCGGCAGTGTATCGAGGACGAAGGTAGAGTTACGCAATCCAGCGGTCATTGCTGGGGATGCCGATCTAGCGCGGTGGATGGGTGTTGACCATGTTCCGTATGAGAATTCAGCACGCATTCCACTGCTTGAAAAGGCGCGGAACGCCATGGAGGCCGCTGGACACGATGGGGTGATCATCAACATCGGTGGCGGAGACGCTTTGTTTACGCCGGGTCAGGGCTGGAAAAGCGTGAAGCGAACCAGGGAAATCTTCGACGGTTCCCAGGTGGTCGAATTTAACCCCGCAGGCAGACGGGGTGCCGCGCCTCCAGCGAAACCTCCAGCAGAGGCGCCTCCCGCCGCACAGCCCAAACCCAAAGTCACCTACCCAGGCGACCGCGTACCAATCAAGACCGACAGCGCCCAGTTAGAGCAATTGATCGACAGGGTTCACGAAGCGGCCAATCGCAACGCCCCTCCAGGGATGGAGATTTCGCGGAAGTGGGTAGCCCGCTCCTTCACAGACGCCATGCTAGACGACGGGCTGACCAACCTGCGGGACAAGCGTTTCCGGGGGATGTTGGCTGAGAACATGGCGAGGGAGGCTGGCAATCCGGCACTGGCAAAGCAATTGCAGGCGGCGCTAGACGAGAAGTTTGCCCAGATAATGGAACACGCCCTTGGCGACGAGCCCGCCGGCTTAGTCCTGCACGTTGGGCCGCACAAGTTCAACATGCAGGACATGATGGTGCAGATCAACAAGGCGATGGACCCGGCCATGCGGGCAGAAATGCAGGCAGGCGCGCTTGAGCGAGTCGGCATTCACGTTGGGTTGCAGATCGAGGCGGCGCACACGGCGCAAGCCATCATGAATCAGGTCAACCGCTTCCGCGTGCCACTGGAGGGCGGGCAGATGCGGACTGTCCCGGCTGTGGAAGTGGCGGCACGCACGCTCGGCAAGAACGAGCCGGCACCAATGATCACGACCTTTGAGGCGACCACGCTGGACCCCAAATCTCCAGGCATGGGCGACATTATCATGGCCAATCGGCCGGCTTTCGCCGCAGAAGTGCAGAAGGCTACGGGCAAGCCGGCCAGTCTTGAACAGGTGACGAAACTCGCCAAGCACTTTCAAGAGGACTACATCCCGATGCCGCAGGAGATTCGTGACTTCATGAACGCTGCCGCCCAGCGGAAGGACGTTCCCCGACTGCCAGAGGGGCCGCTCCAGATTCGCAAGGGCTTCGCAGAGACGCTTGTGTCGCACATTGAAGTCCAGAACACGATGGCGCAGGCGCACTCCTTCTGGAATATGATGACGCGCCGGGCCAAATTGGGCCTCACCGCCTTCAGAGCCGGCACGCACATCAACAACATCACCTCCAACCTCGTCTACCAGTCGCTCCGTCTAGGGATGAACCCGCTCGGCGTAGCTGCGGAGTGGATTCAAACCGGGCTGGCGTGGCGCAAGTACCTGAAGGACCCCAGTTCCCTCACTGCTGCTGACCTGATGGTGAAGCGGGCCATCGCCAAGACGGGCGTGGCAGATACCAACGCCATCGACCCTGAAATCAGCGGGCTGGGCTACCACGCGGCCGGCGAGAGTTGGGTTAGGAGTTCGCTCAAGAAGGCCGGCAAGTGGGCGCAGTCGGTTTACCGTTCGGGTGACAACATCCCGAAACTGCACGACGCAGAACGCACCTATCACTACATCGACAACGCCCTCGATCGGATGGAGATAGGCAACTACGCCGAGATGGATCTGGGCAAAGGGCGCAAGGCCCGCTTTGAGAAGACAGGTGACGGCACATTCAAGGTCGGCAACAAGACCTACAAGCGCGGGACTCGACAGTACGCCGACCTCGTAGCGAGAGGCGCGGTGAAACCTGCGTTGGATTGGGCCTTCGATTACGGCGACCTTCCCATATACCAGAAGAAACTCAGGGGCATCGCCATCGTTGGTGCCGGCTCTCCATTCTTCTCTTGGTCGTGGAAGGCGATGGACTTGCCGGGTAAGAAGGGCTTGATGGGGCATCTGTACGACTTCGCAGGCGGCGCGCTGCTCAAAACCAACGACCTCGGACTGATGAACGGGATGGCTGCGGAGGCTGCCAAACTGGGGGCCAAGCGGCTGATGCTGATGAACTTGAATCGCTCTGCGCTTGACCCACGACGCGAAAGGATCCGCCCTTTGTTGGCCAACAACATTCGCGAGCAGGGCCTCGTCAACGTCACCAGCACACAGAACCCGCTCAACCAGGAAATCAAGTCGTGGGGCAGCCAGAGCATGTTCGGGCCGTCAGAGCAAGCGTGGCGCGGCGGGCACGCTGCCGTGATGAAAATCTACGGCGGCGACATCTTCGATGTGCCTTCGCTGGGTCCTGTCGCAGACGTTCGCGTAGCAATGATTGAACGCATGTTCGGGCATGAGGGCCAGCAGACATCTATCCGCGCCCGCCGGCTCCGAAACCTATGGTCGAAGATGGAGGCGGGTGAACTGTTCTCCGCTCGCGACGCCATGAGCGTCGTCGGGCTGAGTGGCGGCTTGTTGAGCAACTTCTTTGCGGAAGCAGACCGCGCAGAGAAGGCTGGGCAGGACTTCCGCTACGGGCGCATGTTCCTAGACTTCACCGCAATGATGATGGGAGGCACGCCGTCTGCTCTGGCGATTGACATTCCCGCCGGCTACTGGGACCCGGCCAGCGACATGACCACCAGACGCCAGGAGTTTGAGGGCGGTATCCCGAACATGGAATCGGTCGTCCGGCACATGATTCGCAAGGTGTTGGGCGTAGGCTACAGTCGAGCGTCGCTCACAGGCGGCAAGGTCAAGGGCAAAGGTGCCTACAAGTTCGGCATTACCGATCGCTATCTAGAGCGGGCGGGCAAGAGCATGCTGGCCTCGATTGAAGGGTCCACCAAACGCAGGGCAGAGTATTTGGCGAAACAGATCCACGGAGCGCAGAACAAAGAGGACTCAGAGAAGTTCATCCAACTACGCGCAGAGAACCACGAAAGATGGATTCGACTGCACAAGATCGTATCTGAGGTAGTGCGAGATTTGAGGATCGAGACGAAAGAGGCAGTGCAACCCTTCTACGGAGACAAGGACGATGGCCGCTGATCCCGTCATGCTGGAACTCGTCCGTAGCGTCAAGATGGATGTGTCTGCCGTTCACACCGACCTGAAGACGTTGGCCGATGATGTGAGGGAGAACGCCGCCTCCATCGCCAAACTACAGAACAGCAATGGCGTCGATATGAACAAGATGATCAAGAAGTTGCTGCCTTGGCTTGCTGCGATGGGTATCGGAGCGGGTGGAGGTGGAGCGTTACTCGGTCATCAAGCAGCGGAGGCGCCAAATGCGACAGAGGTGCGACACGGAGGATCTACAGCGGGAACTACAGGAACTGCGGCGGGAGTCCAGGGCCATGCTCCGCACCACCCAGTGCATCACGAGCCAGCGACTGCACCAAAGCCCAGCGTGGGTAGAGCAGTGGGTGGAGGGAAGCGATGAGCAAGGAAAGAGCCTTGACCCTGCTGTCGATGGACCACGCCGCCCTAGAGACGCTGGTGCGTGAGTTCCAGTTGGGTCACGGCCTGAAGGTCGATGGCTGGCCCGGTGACGCCACACGCGATGCCATCCGTGTAGCACGAGGCGTCCCAGAACTTGCTACCCCGATTCCGCGCACCAGGGCTGGTGTTCACCGGACATACGGCTCCTTTGAGTGGACACCCAGCAGGGGCCGACACATTGACATTGACGACGACTGGGAGGATAAGAATATCCGCAGGTTCAAGCTCCACACGGGGCAGCGACGTAGGTTGCACCGCTTGGTTGGCGAAGAGTTCGTCGCGTTGTTCCGCAAGGCTTGCGACCGAAGCGGATACACACCCAAGTCGGTGCAGACCTTCGTGCCCAGGCGAATCAAGGACCATCCCGACAGCAAATTGTCCTACCATTCGTGGGGAATCGCTGTAGACTTCGACCCGCGCTTGAACGCCATGGGCGCTAAGAATCTGGAGGAGCCGGGCCAACCGTGCCCTCTGGTGGCGCACCCTGAGTTCCTTCAGGTGTTCAGGGACGCTGGCTGGGGCATCGGTCACGACTGGAAGATGAAGGACACGATGCACATCCAGAGGAAATCATAGGAGAAAGCATGAACAAGCTGGCAGTAGAGGCAAGCGCCACCGTCACGCAGACCGTTTCCAATGTGGCCGAGGCAATCGTGCCGGCTCTGGAGACGTACCCCTGGTGGGCTGCCGCCGCCGGCATCCTGGCGTGGGTCGTCATTCTGGCCCCGACCATCGACAAACTGGTGGACTACACCGACACCAAGCTGGACAACAAGATTTGGGGATTCGCCAAGGCGGTCCTCGGCGGGCTGACTCGCCGCAAGGGAGGGAAGTGAAATGGCTGCTGGATACCACAACAGGTTGGCCGAAACGCTGGACACGATCAGCGCGGCAACCGCCGCTCCAACCACGGGCGACCGGGGCACGAACTTGGGCCGCAACCCTCGCTTCGTGCATATCATTGCTGACGTTAGCGGAGGCGCGGGCACAGCTACCTTCCGGGTGTGGCACTACTTCGCCGCTGCGGACCTCTGGGCGTTGGACCTATCGCTTGGTCCGCTGGGCGTCGTATCCGTCGTGGACACGGACCCGGTGCGCCTGTTGTCTGTCGAGGCTCCGGGCGATAGCGTCTACATCAACCGCACCGATGTCGTGGGCAACGACCTCGACATCAGCATCATCCAAGTCACGGAGGAGTAGATGCGGCGCGTCGGGGCACCAGGAGAGTGCAGCCCGCACCTACGCTGGGGGCGACCTCGCGGTATGATGCGGGAGAAGTCCCACGAGGGGCACTCCAATCAGATCCTCATGACCTACGGTCCAGCGCACTGGCTGTCTGGATTGCAGATGCCGGGTCAGGTTGGGGCGTCGATGGCGTCGTGGCGTGCTTTGGTTGGCGCTGATCCCGTGCAGGCTACGGGAGGCGAGCAGCCAACGGTGGGCATCTCTCCCGGCGGCCTGCCGTCCGCTCTTGGGGACGGGGTGGACGACAACCTGAAGGTCACGGGGGCGGTCATCACAACGATGCAGTTCTCCGTCGTTTCTGTCTCCACCAACACCGGGGGGGCGAGCGAGTGTACGGTCGTGCAGCGCGACGGGGCGGACTGGTACAGCGTGGCGGGCGCGGTTCACGGCTGGGCTTCCGGCAAGGTCGTCGCGGCGGCTCGGGGTAACGCGACCAACTGGAAGGTTGCGACGACGGTTGCTCCGGTTGGCCGGCTGACCTGTTTGGGCACGACGCACGATCTGTCCCTCGGGGGTGCGGTCGAGATCGTCATGTATATGAATGGGGTTGCGGACCCGTGGGGCAGCCAGGGCAATGGAAACAACACGATCGCGCCGGCTGGCGGTGACACATACTTCATGGGGGCCGGGCCGGGCGGGGCGGCGCGCGAGATGGCGGGGTACTTGTGCGAACACCTCATCGTGCCTCGGACGTTGACGGCCGAGGAGATGATGCTTGCGTCCCGCGTGCTGTCCTGGCGGGCGAACCGCCAATGAGCGGGATTGCCCTAGCGGCCTTCGCCCCGTCAGAGGTGGTGGAGTTCGCGTTCGACAAGAAGCCGAAGCGGGTGCGGGTGTCGGGCGGCCCCCACGCCACCGTCTGGCGGGAGGACCCGGACGGCCGCCACATCCTGACAATCACCTCCGCCGATGGTGAGGCCCACCAGTGGACTGTGCGGGATGATTAGCCATGGCCAGCGGCGGCGGCTGCACCGACTGGTCGGCTGGAACCATCCTCAAGACCAAGATTCTTGCGGTCGGAGATACGTCGGAAACTTTCGACGGGGCACTGATGCTCGGTCAGAATGACTCGTTGTCGGTTGCATTTTCCGGGGCTGCCGGCGAGTTTGAGGCTAGCGTCCGGTTCCACTTCGTGGACAAGGACTAGGTGACCACCCTCCTCGCCTTCCTCCGGGCTCTGACCGTGCTGATCGAAGCCATGACCCCGCTGGTCAAGGAGATGGTCCGTGAGAAAGTGGTCGAACGACAGCGTAGAGACGGTCTTCTGGATGCTCTTGAGTCTGGCGATCCTGATCGCGTTGCTGCTGCCATTGATGGGCACGACCGGTTGCTGCGCGAAGCCGGCATCCTTGGTGAGCCTGGGCAAGAGCGAGTTGAAGCGTCGTCTCCCGAATGGGAACTACGAAGTGAGCCCTGGGTGGATAGCCCGGCGGATCCAAGTCGAGCGAGCATGCCTGCGCCTCAAGACTGAGGGTCGGTAGGCTCCCCCGGATCGAGCGCCCGCACGATGGCGGTCAGGTCGTCAGTCATCGGCGGCCTCCTTGGGTTGTAGTCCTGTGCCACGCCGCACCATTGCGGGTCTGTGGCAGTATCGGGTGACGTACCAGCACGACCAGACAGCACATCGCCGCCCAATTCTGCCCACGCAGCCCAACCCCAAAGGTCGTCGCTCATGGTGTCTCCGGTCCGGGGTCGAGGGGCTTCCAGTGGGTCGGGGTGCGCGGTTGGAAGTCGCTCCTGCTGCACCAGATGATGCCGTCGTGGAACATGATCTCCTGTCTGGCGTCCCCTTGGATGCCCAGCACATCAACGCACCCATCCGGCAACCGCTCGCCCACAGGAACCCACTGCTGCCGCTCCACCTCCGCGCGCAGTCTGGCAATCTCAGCATCGCTCTCAGCGTCGGCCCGCTTTGCAGCCTCAGACCACTGGTTGTAGCCATGCCCAGCGTCGCGGCCTGACATCCAGTCACGAATCAGAGGGGTGAACCCAGCCACCAGCAGGTAGACGCCCACAACGATAGGGATTGCCGGGTCGAACTCTACGTCTCCAA
>Ga0209434_1000117_pt1 | contig 41624 bp, 30 predicted proteins | sample ETNvirnome_2_300_FD_184068 | JGI IMG/M metagenome (GOLD analysis project Ga0209434, IMG submission 184068) | Marine viral communities from the Pacific Ocean - ETNP_2_300 (SPAdes) (version 2) | ecosystem: Environmental > Aquatic > Marine > Oceanic | place: Pacific Ocean | collected 2013-06-22 | reverse complement strand
GTTTGCTGATTTTATGATAAAAAATGAGCAGGAAAATGGTTATAATAATTTTATAAATCTAATAGGAATCGAATCCCCCGGGCTCACTGGTTGCCTGGCTATAGCAGATTATGTTGAGGAGATAATTAACTAATGAAAATTTTAATCACTGGCGCCGCCGGCTATATTGGAAGCGAATTGATTCAATATTTTATAGAGGATCATGAAGTGGTCGTTATCGACAATTTAATGTACGATCCGACGTCCTTACTTCGATATACAACGAGTCCTAATTTTACTTTTGTAAAAGGTGATGTAAGAAACACGAAGCTTCTAGGCGAATTAATGAAAGACTGCGATGTGATTATCCCACTCGCCGCGCTGGTGGGCTTCCCGCTGTGCGACCAGGACCCACGCGCTGCTGTAGAGATCAATTATGAGATCAATCAGTGGATTGCTGATAATAAGCGCCCGGGCCAAAAAGTGATTTATCCGTGCACCAATTCAGGATATGGCACCAGTGAAGATGGTACAGTTCGCACGGAAGAGTCTCCCCTTAATCCGGTTTCCCTTTATGGCCGAACCAAGGTGGATGCTGAAAATGCCTATAGAGAAGCAAAAAATTGCGTTACATTTAGATTGGCTACGGTGTATGGACCATCTTCAAGAATGCGAACCGACCTTCTGGTGAATAATTTTGTTTTACGAACCCTGAGAGACAGAATATTGGTATTATATGAGTGCGAGTTTATGAGAAATTACGTTCATATACACGATGTCTGTAGGGCTTTTAAATTTGTATTAGACAATTGGGAGGAATGTAATAACCAAACTTTCAATGTTGGGAACGACGTATTAAATATGAACAAACTTCAGCTAGCTCAGACTATACAGAAACATCTGCCCTTAGAAATAATCCGGGCTGAATTTACTAGCGATCCGGATACCCGAGATTATATTGTTAGCAGTCAGAAAATTTATGATAAGGGATTCGGCTGTAATTATGATTTAGATGATGGCATAAGACAATTGGTAACAGCCTATTCTGTTATAGAGAGTCCGTGGTATGCCAATTATTAAGAAAGGAGAAAAGATGTAATGGATGTCGTGTTTATATCCCCAGGAAATTCCGCAACCACATATCAAGGATTGTCGCAAGAATATGCTGCTATAGAACCTCCTACATGGTCTTTACTGTTGGCAAATTCTTGCAGAGCCGTTGGATATGACGTTTCTATATTGGACGTTAATGCTGAAGCACTTTCGTGTGAAGAGGTGGCTAAAAGAATTGAGGATCTTAACCCTCGATTAATTTGTTTTGTTGTTTATGGGCAAAATGTTAATGCCGGAACAACAAGCATGTCTGGCGCCACATTTTTATCTCAAAAGTTGAAAGACCTGGGGATAAAGATACCTATTGCTTATGTGGGCTCTCACGTGCAGGCTCTTCCAAAAAAGGCTCTCGAAGACGAGCCCTCAATTGATTTCGTGTTCACAAACGAGGGAGTTTATTCCCTAAGAAATGTTTTAGCTCTACAAGAAATAAATGTTAACAGTATGGAGAACGTGAAAGGCGTTGCGTGGAGAAAAGACGGCGCCGCAATCATAAACAAATCAGAGAGTGTGGTTCCCCAAGAAAGAATGGATATCGACTTACCTGGGTATGCGTGGGACCTACTTCCATATGATAAAAAACCACTAGATTTATATCGTGCTCCCCTCTGGCACGCTGAATACGACGATACGAGAAGATCTCCTTATGCGGCGCTTCAAACCTCTTTGGGATGTCTCTTTAAGTGCAATTTTTGTATGATTAACATTCTTAATAGAAATGACGAAGCTGAAATAGGCGTGTCCTCCAATTATAGCCTGATGAGATATTGGAGCCCAGAATTCATAATTAAAGAATTTGATAAGCTTGTAGAGTTGGGGGTTCACACAATCAAAATTACAGATGAAATGTTTTTACTGAATAGAAAATATTATGAACCATTATGTGAAATGATAAGAGACAGGGGTTATGGAAAGTTTCTTAGAATGTGGGCATACTCCAGAATTGATACCATTAGAAGGCCCGAAGTATTAAAATTAGTTAAAGATGCTGGCATAAAGTGGCTGGCCTTGGGTATTGAAAGTGGCGACAAAAAGGTTCGACTAGAGGTATCTAAGGGAAGATTTGAAGACGTAGATATTGAAAAAGTGATTGGCCAAGTCCATGAAGCTGGAATAGAAGTGATGGCAAATTATATATTTGGATTGCCAGGTGATACCTTTGAAAGTATGGAGAAGACCTTACAATTAAGTAAAGAGTTGTGTACCATGGGGTGGAATGCTTACTCAGCGATGGCACTTCCCGGAAGTCCTCTATATAAGACGGGCCTAGAGGAGGGCTACGAGCTACCTCAAACCTATGAAGGGTTCTCATTTCATAGTTATGATATTGTCCCTCTTAGAAATAAGGCCCTCACGGCTACTGAAATTGTAAAATTTAGAGATGAAGCTTTTATAGAATATCACTCTTGCGAATCTTTCTTACAAAAGGTCAAAGAAAAAACCGGCCAAAGAGGGGTTGACAATATTAAAAAAATGTTAGAAGTTAAGCTTAAAAGAAGGATTTTAGAAGAAGGGGGCGATTAGATGTATACCAAGGCAGAACTAATAGAATTTGAGAATGAAATAGCGGAATGTTTTAATAATGCTATGATTAAGGCGCCTGTGCACCTATATGATGGCAATGAGCAAGAGTTAATTGATATCTTCGATAAACACAACATAGGCTCCGAAGACTGGGTTTTAGGCTCCTGGAGAAGTCACTATCAGTGTCTCTTAAAGGGAGTTCCTCTCGAAGAACTTAAAGAAGCAATATTGAACGGCCGTTCTATATCCTTATGCTTCAAGAAATATAAAGTATTTTGTTCCGGCATTGTTACGGGATCTTTATCGATTGCAACAGGTATAGCACTAGATATCAAACGTAAAGGGGGTTCCAATAAAGTATACTGTTTTATGGGGGATATGACGTCGGAGACGGGTGTCGCTCACGAGTGTATTAAATATGCGAGAAACCACAAATTACCGATTCATTTTATTATAGAAGATAACGGCAAATCGGTTTGCACAGATACGCGGGCCACGTGGAACCAAGAAAAGTTAACCTATGAGGGGGTTAACGACGAATATGTAACATATTATAGATACGCTTTGGATAAATATCCGCATGCCGGCGCAGGAACAAGGGTGCAGTTCTAATGGGAAAATATTTTGATGAACTATCTCGCGCAATGACATATCTAGGTGAGCAGCCCGATACAATGTTTTTAGGACAGGCCGTTGAATATAAGGGAACTGCTATGACCAACACATTAAAAGAAGTCCCCCGCGAAAAATTGTTAGAAATGCCAGTTAATGAGGAAATGCAACTGGGGATCACCAATGGTCTGGCAGTCGCTGGCACCGTTCCTATTAGTATATATCCGCGGTGGAATTTCTTACTTTTAGCAATGAACCAACTGATTAATCATTTAGATAGAATGCCTGAGTATACACATGGAGAATACAAACCGAAAGTAATTATTCGCACCGGTATCGGATCTGAGCGCCCCCTCCATCCTCAGGCTCAACATGTTGGTGATTTTAGTGACGGATTATCATTGATGGTTAAAAATATTGAGATTATTCGTCTCGAAGAACCAGAAGATGTATTTCCTGCTTATTACAAAGCATATAATAGGACCGACGGTAAAAGTACTTTGATTGTGGAATATGGTGATTATTATGGAGAAAAATAAAAAATATCTGATAGTTTATAATATTTGTGGCATTTCTGGTAAAGACAATACAGATTATTATATAGAAGCTATAAAAACAATAAGAGAACAAAAATACAAGGATTATAACTTAATGGTTTCGTCTTGCTTAAACACCAAGGAACAGATAACCAAACTTAAAAATAATTGTGAAATTGATTTAATTAATTTGGTTACCGATGTTCTCCCGGTAAATATAACATTTAATCAAGCTATTAGAGTTGGAATCGAACATTTTGGTGACCCGAGCGCAATTTTATATTTAGATTCAGGGGTTAAATTCACTTCACCTGATCAATTAGAAGAGCTTGTAAGTTTATTTGAAAGAGGGAATTTTGGCATGGTATCGGCTCAAGTGGACAATGATATGGGATGGTGTTGGTTTGGATTGCCTGTCGGAACAGTTATAAATGAAAATTTTCTCGTTCCGGTTGGCAAAGCGCTTAATTTACATTGTCAATTGTTCCATATAGATATTTTTAAAAAATTTGGTGGTGTAATGCCTGATATTTTTAGATCTTATTGTACCGAATCTACATTTTCTTTTCTCAATGTAGCTGTTAATAAGCAGTGGTGCGTATCTGGCAAAGTGAAGCTTCACCATGCCATGACATTTCCTAATGGTGATATAAACAATGGTGACGGCCTCGATGGTCACTCTAGCGGATTCCGGGCGCCCCATGGCACCTGGAATGATGTATTTTCTCCTCATGATATGACAGAAATAATTTCCAATCCAGAAGCATTAGCATGCGGCTTCGGCTATGAAGAATTGAGGCGTATTTTTCTTCATAATCAAAATTGTTATGATCAAAATGGCTTTTGTTTAGATCCTGAGCGTTTAGCTAGTTTTATTAAGTCTAATATATTCCGCCAGAAAGAAGATTTTGATTATAATGAAATAAAACAGGAGACTCTATTATGTTAACAATTTTGTTCTGCTCTAGAGTTAAAGATAACCCAGATGGAAATATAAAAAGATTTTTAGATAGTCTGGTAGATTCTGGCGGCACTCAAGATAACTGCGAAGTGATTCTCAAGTACGATACAGATGATGATCTAAAACCAGACCCAGAGTTTTTTGCTTCATATCCTTTTAATATAAAAGTCTTTACATGGAGTCGAGGAGAGGGCCGGCATAGTATACACACTGATCATTTTTATTTATTTTCTAAGCATGATCCTAAATCTAAATTTGTTATGCTAGGATCAGATGACTTTACATTTAATAGAAAAGGATTTATAGAAGATATACTGGAGATAGATGAAGAATTTGCATTTGTAGGATACGCTCGACCAAGGGTGGAAATATATGCTCCTCATTGGAGAGACCCACAGTATATAGACGTGTGGAAACATAACGAAGGCGTAAGTCTGCCGTGCATGTCAACGCGAACATTGGAAGTTCTACAAAATTATGGGTGGCAGTCCAATGGTGATAATTGGGTTACACTTATATGTATACTCTTGTATACAAACTATAAGATAGATATTTGGACTACGATCGATCCATTTTATATTAGAAACCCAACTGATGGTGCTTCATCTTACAGGCCATGCTTTAATGATATGGAAATCGGCGGGAGTAAGAACCCAATAAATACTTATTATTTTGATTTAGTAAATCAACAAACCAAAAATCTTTATTTAAATATAGTGGAGGAAAAATAATGTATATTAAAGAAGTAAGAGAAAAATACGAAGCAACTATTAATAGTTATAAATCTTGTAATTATGAACAGCAATACAAATTAGGAAGTTTTTGGGTAGAAAACAAGGAGACTGATCTTAAATTGCTTTATGAATCAAAAACAGATGAAGAAATGATTAGAGGTATAGATAAGACAATACAATTTTCTATTACCTTTCCAAAAGTAGCTTATGATTCACACAAAATAAGAAGTTTAGCTGTTGATTATATCATAAATAAACAGAAAGAAAATGGATTAGATTTAAATTCTTACCCCATGGAAATTCAAGAAAGTCCCTTTATAAATCCGGAAAACAGAGTAATAACAGATAACATTAACAGACCAGTAAGTCCCAATTTTTTAAGGAGTGTTTCAGAGGTTGCAAGGATAAAAGAATTAGCAGAAAAAACAGATGTATTTTTAGAATTAGGTGCTGGTATGGGTGTAACTGCTCGGTGTGTTTTGCTCATGATTGATCCTAAAAAATATTATATAACTGATTTGCCCGAAACACTTTGTTTTTCATATTTACATCTTAAAATGTGCTTCCCGGAGAAGAAACACTTGTGGGTCACTTCGGAAGAAGATTTGGCCAAAGTCGATGATCATGACATAATTTATGTGCCTACAATGTTTATGGAAAAAATACCTAACCAGAGTTTCGATGTTTTTGTAAATACTGCATCTTTAGGAGAAATGACCAATGAAGTTATAAGATATTGGATGAATTATCTACAAAACGTAGCTGACATTAAATTTTTATATACTCTTAATAGATTCGCGAACACAGTAGCCAAACACGAGTCCTTTTCCTATAGGATTAATGAAAATGAATGCTCAGTTCATTATGACGATAAGTGGGAAATTTTATCTTGGGAGCTAGAGCCACATTATACTCAATGCCCCTACATAGACCCAGTGCATGCGCGGTATGTGGAAATATGTGCCAAACGTCCAGTTGATCTGCTGGATAAAATTAATAAATCAGAGGAATTATTAGAGAAGGCCACTTTACAAGATTGGTATTTACAAGGCAAACAGCCATGTAGTAACGCAGATAATTCTTTTGCAATAGATAGAACTATGACCGGCGCCTTGTTCCAGCTTTGGGAGTCCATCAGACTAAACACCAATGAAAGAAACGTCGCAGCTATGATTAAATATTTTATATTTCTTGTGCACGATCCGCACACTAGAGTTTTAGAAGAACTACCTTATTATGGTGAATTGCTTCAGTCTCTTCGGACGGTAAAAGATGAGTGATGTCTCGTTTATTCTCCCTACCAACAGGGACGCGTCTAAATTTTCTAATAAGGTTATCGATAACATAAATTCTTTAAACTTTTTTGGAAAGACCCACGAAATTATTGTTGTGAGTCCTCACCCTATAAGTGGCGAGAATGTGATTTATTTAGCTGAGGATGAGGCCCAAAGCGATGGCTGTGTTAATGCATTTAATGAGGGATACAATATCTCAACGGGGGATTATATATTTCTATGTTCAGATGATCACTACTTTGATCCTAATAGTCCCCTTGTTACTAAAGTTTTAGAGTCACGATTATTTACAAATCGAAAGTATAAGATTGTTTGTTTGCCAACAAATAAGCACGGATCCTGCAAGCTCCCTGATTATACGCAGTGTGATGGTATTATTGCTCGTTATCCTGTTTTTGCACGAGAAACTGTCGAAGAACATCTGGAGGGTTATATCTTCCATCCTGGATTCAAACATCATTATAATGATAATTGGCTTGGGTATTGGCTTGCGCAACAAGGAGAGCCAGTCATTGAAATTAATAAATTTGATATGCTAACTTTTAGTAATTCTTGTGATAAAATGTATGACGAACATGACGAAGGGGTATTTAGAGATTTGATAGCAGCCTATGAAAGTGGCTCTCAAAAATATGTATAGGATATGAATTTTATAACCGAAGAAACAGAACTGGACGGTGTATACAAAGTTCACTTAGAAAATTTTTCTGATAAGAGAGGGCAAATAGTAAATCTATTCGATATAGATCAGTTTTCTACCTTTAAAGTTGATAAATTGAGTAAATCGACTAGGAATGTTTTAAGAGGATTGCATGGCGATACTGTTAATGACAAATTAATATATTGTTTGCAGGGAAATCTTCACTTAGCAGTAGTCAACTATGACAAAGAGAGTCCTCAGTATTTGCAGAAAGTAGAACTCGATATGAGTGAAGACAACCACTTCGCAGTGTTTGTTCCCAAAAACTTCTTAAATGGACACTACTGCCTATCCGAAACCTGTTTGTTTTATTATAAGTGGTCCGATTCATATGTAGATCCAGATAAACAATTTTCAATTTATTGGAATGATAAAGACTTAAACATAGAATGGCCGCTTATAGAAAAAGAGCCCATATTATCTGAGAGAGATAAAAACTCAAAAACACTAAAGGAGAGAGCAAATGAGTAAAACACCAAAGGAGAAAGCAGATGAGTATATGGCCCGCTACTACGCCGAGCGCTCAAGCAATCGCTCCCGCCATCTCGCGCACGGCGTCTGCGATGCGGTCGACGTCGACAATAGTTTTGATGTAAGTTTCTTGATCGCAAGCGCAACTCGCGCCCGCCCCCCGGAGCAGTTTGTCAATAAGACAATTGCCAACATTAACGAAATCAGCAAAGACTCAAAATATTCCTATGAAATTCTCGTTATTAGCGAAGAAGAAATAGCAGGAGACAACGTTACGTGGATAAAAGAAGAAGAATATAACGATGGCCCAGTGGGCGCCTATAACGCTTTGGTGCCGCATGCTAATGGAAAATATTTAGTTTGTACTGTTGATGATTGCTGGTTTGACGATCAATTCTATACCACTATTGATCTGCTAGAGTCTTATGTATACAATCGTCGTCATCTCAAACTTTTGTGTGTGGGGAGCGATAATGGCCTCGGGTCCTTCATGCCCAGTGGTTATCCCAAATACGGTGTCTGTCGATATCCTGTTGTCGCGAAAGAGACTGTAATGAACTTTTTTGATGGGCACCTTTTCCACCCATGGTTTAAAAACCACTATGCAGACAATTGGTTGGGCTATTGGGTAACTCATATGTTTGATGAGACAATGGTGGAGGTGTGGAATACTACAATCCATATTCCTGACGGTGCCCCCAGTTACAATCATCACAATAATTCGGATAAGAATGCTTTTGATGCTTTAGTCAGAAGATTTCAGGAGGGGCATCATAGGTATATTTAATGAACAATCAAAAGCAAAAAATAAACTATGCTTCCTGTTTAGCTGTTCATCCTCTTATAGCGGAACATCCTCTTTATAAATCTATGTTAGAAAGCGATATGGAAAATTACTGTTTTGAGAATAATAATTTTTCTCTTCCGCTAACAGTTATTCCCACTTATTACAAACAACTGTCCACTCCTCACTGCATTGTAATTGAAGATTACATAACTTTATTTTATCCCCTCATTCATAATGGAAGCAATTTTAATTTTAATCCTAAAACATTCGGACCTATGCTCGCATATAAAGGCGCACTTGAGGATGAAAATTTTAGAGGCGTTGTGTGTCACATGAAGCAAACGCTGGAGTCGATTGATAAGATGTTCGACTATAGCGAAAAAATTGGTAAAAAATTGCATTACTTACCTTTAGCATATGAGAGCGGAATCGATAAAATAAAGACTACAAACCCACAGAAGATTGTTCTTACATTTACTAATTCTTATGGGGGCCAAAAAAACAATTTCCCAATACGAGGAGGGCTAGAAACACTTTTAGCTTATAAGGACTTATATCAGAGTGGCAACACCAACTTGTTTTTAAATCTTGTGGGCCCCGTGAATATTGATGATGAGTTATTAGACTGGTTTAAAGAGTGCGAGAATGTCACCATATATGGACCCAACACAATTATTCACGAGCGCCCCATGCTTACGGATGATGTGATTCATAATATTATATTAGAGACGGACATTTTTTTGATACCGGCATGTAGAATTCACTCTATGTCTGTTGTTCGAGCGCTATGTTATGGAAATGTAGTTATCGGTTCAAACGGGTGGGGGTTTAGTGAGTTTCTTGACGATGAGTTTTGCTGTGACGGTCAGGAATCCTCCTCTTATTTAGAGGATGGTATTTTAAAGGAAAGATATTCGTTCCACCTAGAACAGCCAAATTTGGTATTATTGGAGTCGTTAAAAAATAAAATTTCTGATTTAATTAAAGATCCTGAAAAAATGGATGAAATTAAAGAGCATAATCTCAAAGACTCACGAGAGAGATTTTCTAAAGAAAAAAGAGACGCCATATTAGAAAAAATAATAGAAAATATGGTATAATACACAAGAAGATGGAAGATATAAAAAAACAAATATTTGAAAAGGTGGAGGCCTACTTTAACAAGAAAGGTAATCATCCAGGTAAAAAAATAGGAGTAGCTTATCCATGTTTTGACCACAAAGAGGTCAATCAAGTATTGGATTCTCTTTTGGATGTGTGGATATCTCAAGGCCCAAACTCTGCGCTGGTATAGAGAAAATTATTTTAAGAATATCGAGGAGTAGACATGACAAAAATTAAATTTCCATTAGCTAAAGAAACGATTAATCAAGAAGATATTGATGCGCTGTGTACATGGCTTAAAAGTTATCCTCGCCTAACAAAGGGTGCATTAACTCCCCAGGTGGAACAAAAGTGGGCCGAGTACATTGGTACCAGTCACGCTGTATTCAACAATTCAGGATCCTCTGCCAATCTTTTAATGGTGGCCGCCGCCCTATACGGTGGGAAAATACCTAACAAAAAGGTTGTGGTGCCTTCGGTTGGGTGGGTTACGACTATTGCACCCGTAATGCAGCTAGGTTTGACTCCCCTTATGGTGGAGGCAGATAAAAATACGTATGGTATCGATCTAGATCATTTAGAGTCGCTCTGCGAGACTGAGCGCCCGGACGCTGTTATTTTTGTTCAGGTCCTTGGGGTACCCCACTATAAGGATCGTCTTTTACGTCTTAAAGAGAAGTATGGTTTCTTCTTACTTGAAGATGCTTGCGCAGCTTTGGGGGCTTCGTATGGGGACGGCACTATGGTTGGCACCGTAGGAGACATGTCGTCCTTCTCTTTCTATTTTGGACACCAGCTGTCAACGATTGAAGGGGGAATGGTAAACACCGATGACCCCGAGCTTTATAATCTTTTGCTTATGTTGCGCAGCCACGGATGGGCAAAAGATCTAGATCAGAAATCATATGATAAACTCATTTCCGAACACGGGGTAGATGATTTTCACAAGCCGTTTACATTCTTCATTCCAGGATTTAATCTTCGATCTACCGATTTGCAGGCTTTTCTTGGACTACGACAGATAGAGAAGGCCAGTTGGGTTGCTGAGAGAAGAAATAGAAACCACCTACGGTATGCAGAAAATCTTAAAGGATACGTGGAATTCCAAGAGTGGGGAACTGCCAATCCGGTTTCTATTTCTTTTGGCGCATTAGCTAAAAATACAAAGCACCGCAAGGAGATAGTTACACGCCTTGTAGAGGCGGGCATAGAAACAAGAATATTTAGCGCCGGAAATCTAGGAAGACATCCGTTTTGGACATCTGTTTATGGTGAGTTCCGGGCGCCTATGAGTGATAAAATTCATTCGTGTGGATTCTTTGTTCCAAATTATCCAGAGATGACGGATGAGGAGGTGGACTATGTATGTCGCGTTGTTAGGGGTGAAAAGTGCGAATCTTAGTTATTGGCGAAAGTTGTCAAGATATTTATCAGTATGGGGATAGTATAAGGTTGTGCCCAGAGGCTCCGGTACCTGTTTTTAATAGTAATGGCGTTACGAATAATAATGCGGGCATGGCGATGAATGTTTACAATAATATCAAGTCGCTTGTTGATGATGGAAACTATGATATATCGGTTGATATTCACACTAATGAAGACTGGCAAAAAATCACCAAAAAAAGGTATGTAGACTTTAGAACAAATTATATTGTTGCTAGGGTAGACGAGAATGAAAATCTGTATGGCAGCTGCGCGGTTAGAGGTGTGGACTTTTTAGACTATGATGCGGTTGTTGTTTCAGACTATAATAAAAGATTTTTAAGCGAGTCGGATATTGAATATATTTCTAAACAACCTCCTATAACTTTTTTGGATACCAAAAAGATTCTAGGACCTTGGTGTGACCAGATTAACTATATCAAGATCAATGATGTAGAATACGAAAAAACAAAACATCAAGTAACCGAAAAGATAAAAAATAAAATGATTATAACTCTTGGCCCGGCCGGATGTAAGTACCTGGGGGAACAATATCCGGTCCCAAAGGTGGAAATTAAAGACGCCGCCGGTGCCGGCGATACCTTTATAGCCGCGCTGGCCGTGGAATTTGTGCGCACCCGCAGGATATCTAAAGCCATTGGGTTTGCCAACGAGTGTGCTACGGCCGTTGTACAAAGAAAGGGCGTCAGCATAATATGAGAATTTGGACCAATGGTTGTTTCGATATATTGCATCGAGGTCATATTGAGATGCTGGCTTATGCTAAGTCTTTGGGAGACTATTTGATAGTTGGTATAGATTCTGATGACCGAGTGAAGAAACTCAAAGGCGCCCCCCGTCCAATTAATAATCAGGAAGATCGTAAAAAAATGCTTGAGGTTATTCAATATGTAGACCATGTGGTTATATTTGATGATGACGAGAACCTCGAAAGGTCTATAAAAAATAGTAAAGCACACACGATGGTTGTCGGCTCCGACTGGGAAGGTAAAGAAATAATTGGGTCCTCTGCAGTGTCTCGCGTGGTTTATTTTGATCGCCTACGGGACTATTCCACCACCAACATAATAGAAAAGGTTAATAATGATATACGTATTTGATATAGATGGCACCATATGTGCCAGCACTAATAGTGAATATGAAAAAGCAATCCCCCTCCAAGATAGGATTGCCAAGGTAAATCAAATTTATGCTGACGGGCATACAGTTATTTTTTTAACTGCGCGCGGCATGGGCCGAAGTCATAATTCTAGAGCATATGCAGAGACTGCTTTTTATGAAATGACCAAAAACCAACTAGACACGTGGGGTGTTAAATATCACAGTCTTTTTTTGGGAAAGCCGGCTGCAGATTTTTATATTGATGATAAGGGAGTTAAAGATGAAGACTTCTTTACCGATTAATTTTGTCTCTAAAGGTTGGGGCTTTGAGAAATGGATAGTTAACTGTGAAGAATATTGTGGAAAGCTGTTATACTTTGTTAAAGACAAGAAGTGTTCCTGGCACTATCATAAACTTAAAGATGAAGTATTTTATGTACAATCGGGGAAACTTCTTGTTAAATATTCAGATCATGATGATTTGAATAAAGCCGAGAAGGTGGTGTTAAACCCCGGCGACAACTTTCATGTATACAGGGGCCTAAGACACCAGATGATAGCACTAAAAGACACAGAATTGTTTGAGTTTTCTACTCAACATTCTGATGATGATTCGTATCGTATTATAAAAGGAGATTAATAAAATGAAATTATCAAATCAAGCAATGGGAGCACTTATGATGACGCTCCAAAAATGTTTACTAGAGGAAACGGATATAATACCTCTACTACAAGAAATGGATTTTGTAGTTGACGGACCAAGCCAATCCGAACTGGTAGTACTGAACCCTCCCGTCGTTAGCCTGGAAGGTGTAGAGGTTAACACGGTTGAAGAATTTACAAAACACACATTGGCAGAATCTGATCCTTCCGAAGAAGATAAATAATTGCCTCGCTACAATTACAGGTGTAACGCGTGTAACGCAGAGTTTTTAACAATGCACTCTTCTGAAGAGATTTTAGAGGAATGCGAAAAATGTAATTGTAGCGGGTCTTTGAAAAAGCTCGTACCGAGACCCCTGTACAAGATAAAAAAACAAGCATTTATCAAGAAAACTGGTCAAGTTACTGAGGAGTTTATTGGTGAGGCACGGAAAGAGCTTAAACAACAGAAAGAGGAGTTAGACAAAAAAAGATGACTTATTTAGTAATGGCTTTAATCGTATCCGGACTGCTTAATATATTATTAATTTGGTATGTGATAAGAGTGTTGTCCAAACTGCTTTACACATCTGATAATATGGGCGATCTATATGTTGCTTTTCGTATGTATGAAAATTTTATTACTTCTCTTTATGAAATGGAAATGTTTTATGGGGAGCCGATTATACAAGAACTGATAGAGAAAACGAAACTATTGCGTGAAGAGATAGAGCGATTTGAGTCGATATATAATCTTACAACGGATGTAGAATTGATCGAAGAGGAGATGTTGAGTGATGGCAATCAAGAAGAAACGCAGGAAGCGCACTAAAAATTATTATTTTACCAAAATACATGAAGACGCAATAGTAGAATATTCGAATACAACCGATTATAGGAGAAAAACTGATCTTTATGTGGAGCTTATAGGCCCCGCCTTAAATGAAATGGTTAATAAAATAGTTTTTACGTATAGATTCACATCTCTTCCAAATATAGATTATTTGCGAGACGAATGCAAGGTGTGGCTCACAACCATCCTCAGCAAGTACGACCCAAACAAGGGATCGAAAGCATTTTCATATTTTAGTGTGGTAACCAAAAATTGGTTTATTCACAAGGTAAAACAAAATGCTCGGTCCAGGAAAAGAGAAGTTTATCTAGAGGACATGATAAATCAGCTTGATGAAGAGGTGATTTCGGAAGAAAAACAATATCCCTCTTTGAGAGAGGAACGAGAGTTTTGGAATAATTTTTATGAAGAATTATCAAGTTGGGACCAAGATATGCTTAAAGAGAATGAGAAAAAAGTTTTGCAGGCTGTTAAAATACTTTTTGAGTCTTCGAATGATATAGAAATTTTCAATAAAAAAGCTATTTACTTATACTTGAGGGAGATTACGGGACTTAACACCAAACAGGTTGTTAACAACTTAAACAAACTTCGTAAAAAATATAAGGTTTTTAAAAACAAATGGCAAGCCGGCGAAATTTAGAAGATTATATAAAAGAGGCTACTCGTAATATACGAGAAGACCGCGCACTAGCTAAAACACTACTTATGGATGCTATGGCGGATATGAAGAGCGGCGATGCAGCTCGCCGCGAATTGGGATCTATAGCGGCCAAGTATGTAGAAAATCTTCAGCGTTCCAACGAACAAATGGTTAAACTATCTGCTTTATTACAAAAACAACAGGCCGGCCACTCTGGGCTTTCTGAAGAAGATAAAGAAGATTTATACGATATGTTAAGGGAGGACGATAGTGGAACCTGATCATGAAGAGAAGTTTCGTGGATGGCTTAATCGATGGGGCAAAGACAAGATAGGTGGAGCCGTCCCAGTTGCGTCGCCCACCTTAGACCCCCGCTTTACTCGACTTGAAGCACCCTGGGAAGCTGTCAACGCGGCCGCTAGACAAGCATATAGTGTTAACACCTACGAGAATGTAACTGAGTTCACGGGGATAATATTGCACGTAGCTCCTTATAATACTCTCGGATCTCCAAATGAAGATCCTCTAATGTCTGAGACTCCTCTGGCTGCCGCCGTCTCTTCTATGAAAAAGTTTACACTTAAATGTTATGTTATTGATGGGCCCCAAACCGCATTTCAAACGGTGCCTCCTAACTTTTCTCAGATTAAACCGGATACCGATTTAGATAAACTTTTTCGCTCTTATCCAGAGTTTATTTATGAAATGAGTCGAAACAGCACCATAGATGTACTACCATGCGTAGGCGATCTAGTTAAACTTAAATTTAACAATTCGCAGTATACTAAAGGGATTTGTGTAAAACACCTACGAAGAAATAATTTTGAGATACTGTATTCTCTAGATGCAGAAAAATCAAAAGTTGATCAATTTGAGAACGCCTCAAATACTAGTACTACGAATGACTTTAGCGATGAACCACTTCCGAGGGAAAGCCCCCCTAAATGGAACAAGCCATGCCTAAACGCCAATGATCCAAAATTTGCGGCTAGCAGTTTAAGAACGTCACCCAATATGAAAAAATTAATAAAATCATGGGAAGAACGATCTGATATCCCATATAATTATGATAAACCAAAAGGGTGGCGGACCGGCCTTTCTTCCTATAATGACAGCACAAAGGTGCCCGCTATTGGGTGGGGTCACCTAATTAAGACATCGGAGCACTCTAAATACCCTGTTAAAGTACCCATAAGTAGTGTACAGGCGCAGAGGCTTTTTAACGAAGATCTTCGCTTAAAAGAGAAAAGGCTCGGAAAAATAATTAAAGTTCCCGTAACCCAAAATCAATTTGATGCCATTATGAGCTTTTATTTTGACATGGGTATAGCTCTTCTCCGAGGGAAGGCTTCCATTATTGGTGAATTGAATGCGGGAAATTGTGCAGGCGCGGCGAAAGCCTTTTTGCAGTTTGGTCCACACTCACGAGGATCAAGAAAAGAAATATTTATCAAACGAAGAAAATATGAAGCTTCTTTGTTTGTTTCCTCCCAGCGACGCCCCTCCATAGTTCCTCCGGAAACTCGATTGAATGCGCGCGCCCGGGCAGCAAAAAGATCAGAAAATTTTGGAGTAGAATCTCCAGGCCGCGGCGAAATGCTATTTTGGAAGAATAAGGGTGGAGACTAAAATATGGGCGAAGAAAAAAAATACACACCAGTTAAAGTAAAGGCCGAACACGTCGTTAAAAAAGATCAGGATGATCTTACAGTCGACGCACTAAATAACGCTAGCGGCCCCGCTGCCGCAAAATTTAGTGGCGTAGGTGGAAATCGATTTCCTGGAGATGCCGCACCAGCTTATAATCAAACGCCTTCGGAATATGTTATTAATAATGAAAGGAATTCTTGGATTGTGTTGGGCGTCGATCGACAGAGTACCAAGACAACCGGATACGGCGGGAAAGGACATACTCAGTGTGCAGCAATTGACATCGTCGCCGGACGCATGGCTTCTTATGCTATGTCGGTTGATAACAATAATGAACCTGTTCTTTCCAATGTGGATTTTAAAGTTGACGCTGCACGGGTGTATATTAGTCAAAAAGCTGATATTGATGATTATCTGGAATTGTCGTGGAGTCCGATGGGAAAAAGTAAGAGCACATCCGCCATTGCTGTGAAAGCTGATGATGTGAGGCTTGTAGCCAGAAATGGAATTAAGTTGGTTACCGGGACAGACACCAGGAACTCATTGGGCTTGCGACAAATGGGAGTTAAAGGTATAGAGTTAAATGCCGGCAATCGCGGCTACGCTTTGCAACCTCTTGTTAAGGGCAACAATCTACTTGAATACCTAAAAGGGTTGCAGGGACAAGTAGAAGATCTTCGCGAAATAGTTTATTCTTTTTATAAATATCAAAGTATATGGAATCAAGCGTTAGTTTCTCACACGCATCTTTCTCCATTTTTCGGAATTCCCGGTTCGCCGGCCTTTGAAATAATGGGGGTGGGAGTTCAAACGTTAATTAAGGGCTGCGCACAAACGGAGTTGTCTGTTGTTTCACATCAGACCAATATGGCGGGTCTTGAAACGAACTATTTAAATCCAGGGATTAAGACTTATATCAACAGTGGATATAATAAGACCAACTAGGAAAAGATAAATGACAGAACTTTCACGACCCTGGTACTATCGCTCAATTAATGAGCCATGGCTCGATCAAGAATCGGGAATGGTTAATATTATCATTGAGGGGGACACCTCCACAGAAATTGGAGAAGACGCCGCCGATTATGATTCTGCCGAATTAAGACTGAAAGCCTCGATGAAAATGTCCTCTTTTTATGGCAAGAGGCTCCCCGAGGATCCCCCGGGGGACCTGATACGAGATTATCACTTTTTTTCACGGCCCGGTTCAAGGGTAATACTGAGATATGGATTCAACGCGGCCACACTTGAAAACTCTGGAAACCTCCATAGCAATAATGCTGCAGCCGGCTCGAGTTTAGAAGACCGGGATATAACTCATACCGTTCAACTTTCGACGCACAAACTTCAGAGTCAGATTAAAGCGTTGGATACTATGTTTTCTGCCTATGAAACTAAATTAAAATTTTTCAATGGACGAGTGAGTCCGTTTTTTAGCTTTTCTCAAGAATTTAATCGCTTAAACCTATTGGTTGATCAGTTAAAGGAATTCATTGTCTTTAATGGCCACAAATACAGAGAAGACGAAGAAGACAGTATTATAGTAAACTTTAACAGTTCCTATGACATAGTGTTTGTTGAATATATTACGCGCGGTCGTACGATTACCCTGATCAAAGGTGCTGAATACTTTTTGCGTGACGTGGAGGGCATGAGCAGCCGTACAACTAACCAGATTTTAGCCAATCTGCCAGATATATATGATCTTAGAAAAGCACCACCTACGTGGTCTGAATTTTTAACATCTTATATTACCGGAATTGAAGTAGATTTTTATGGTCCTCCCAGCACCCCAAATGTCTGGCAGACTGTACATGTTGAGATGGCTGGAATTAATAGAATGTTCCAAAATGCCTCTGACGCACGTAGAGAAGACGCAGCCATTTGGAACCACGGTGGCCAGATGATTAATGAAGCGCACGGTGCGTATGAGCAGGATACTAGAAAGAAGCTGGCTGATATTTCATTAAAAATCAAAGCCGCTCAAGATAAAGCAAAGTTAGTAGAATATTATCTTAATACATTCGGCTTTAATTTTTTAATCGACGCTGCTTTAGAATGTGCGGCCTATCAGGCTTCACTGGAGGGCGCCCATTTTCCTGATGTTAAGGCAATCTGGGACTCTATAATAGGTATTGATCCCTATGCCGAGTTGCCAAAGTTTGCATGGCAATTGCCCAAGTTTCCTTTAGAACTACCGGTTATAGGAATAATGGCCCCCCTAACTGATGAAATTAAGAAGGCTTTAGAAGATGCGGTTTTCAATCTATTAATAACCTTCATGAAGGCTCTAGCAGATTTAATAGTCGAGCTGTGTAAAGGCTTTGATGACGAATATGGTGAAGGACCCTCTTTAGCTGCTGTTGCAGCCCAATATCCAAATTATGACGATGTCGGTGAGGGCCCCCCCTGCTTATATGATAAGTATGAGAAATGGGGGTTTTCAATCGAACTAGGAAATAGTTTTTTGGATATTGTGGCCGAATCGACAACTGCTGCAGAGGCTTGTCACTTAATTATGGGCGGCGCCTCTACAGATCTTTTGAAGACCATACGTAATATTATTGATGATAGAGAAGAACTAGTAGATCTAAGATTTATATTTAATAGCACTCCTGACTATAATAATTTAAGAAACTTTTTTCTACAAATAGGAGAATGTATCAATCCAGAGTATTGTCATTCGATTTTAAATGCTCCTCCTGTCCCCATCCCAGGACTGGATCCCTGCGTGGTGGAAGAACGACTAACAGAAGCACTTGATCCCAACATATTAGATGAATTGTTGAGTGCTTATGACAATATAGATTTTTCTAAGCCTGATTTGGGGTGCGGCGCTGGCATCGTGCCGGCATTTTCTAACAATCCATCTCTTATGAATTCTATAATTCGACTGTTAACTACGTTGTTCGACAATCCGAAAATTACTTTTATTGGGGAGGTGGATGGAGTTAAACAGGCATTCGTTGAAATATATCCCAGTGACGATACAGACATGGCTTATTTTGCGCAAGTGATGGATATGCACCAGCAGGATGTCGACCCAACCGAAGCTCAAAAAGAATCATCTAAAAAAATTAACGACGTGTTTGGAGGCTTGGGACTTGATAGCCTTCTAGACAATAATTTAATTGGCGGAATCAGAAACAACGTTGATAACGCGAATGCTGCCGGCGTAGCGCGAGCAATGAGCACTGTTGATTATAAGGTGGCTCAAGAGTATAAGGAGACACTCAGCGAGATTGCTAGACAGGAAGGTGGCTTTTTTACTTCTTACGAGCAATGGTCGGCTCAAGACCTTCAGGATCAATTAAGAAACCTTTATTTCCGTGTCACCATGTCAGAATCTACCGGCGGTAATCTTTATTTCTCTGTTGGGGCCCCAGATTGGGAAATAAAATTGCTCCCGGCCGGCGAATCTTTCCCATCGGCAGCGTGGCTTCGGGATCCTGAAGCAGCCGGCGGCCTCGACAGAAATCAGCTAGGCGGCCAATTTACCTTTCAAACATTTTTTAATCTTGTTCCCCCGGACGCGGGCCTAAATATTTTTGATGAAGAGGGTCCTTTGATTGATCTGTCGGACGCAGTTAAAAAGCATGTTTATTTTCCGGCACTGTTGTCTGTATTTTCTTCTATGGCATTGGCTGTTGCAAACTCTAAATTATTTGACTACGATGAATTTAGTAAATTAATGTTATCGCCACGTCCCTGTGTCGAAAATAATCGTATTTCTGCTGGGGACTTACTTGATATACAAAATATTATTGATTTAAGTGTTAAAGAATTTAAAGAAAATTCATGTGGTGAAAATGGAGCTTTTTGTATAATTGGTCCGGTAGAGGACGCGGTGATATTTGGAGTAACAAATGCCTTTCTCCAAATATTTCTGTTAGAACAACTCCTAAAGAATTTGTTCTTTATAGACACCTACGGCATCGGACAGTTTATAGGAAACCCAGAAATAATCAATAGGATTATAGGAGAAATTCAGGAAAGTCTTGAAAGCGAGAATATTCAAGCTTCTGGGTTCACTGAGATGGGCGCTGCAGCAATGCTTAGCGCAATTAAAAACTCCTCCAAAATGTATATTAAAAAACTCTTATTTCTTTCGGAATCGGAAACCAGTTTAGAAGATCCATTCGGCGGCCCTCCCATTGTTATATCTAATCCGGAAAACCCTAGCTTTGAAGAATCAGTTGCTTATTTGGTTAGGAAACGTCTATATGAAACTATTCCGGCAGTTTCTGAAGTTTTTGAGATCTCGGGTGGTGATTTTAAAAAAACATTCTTACTAAAAGGTATTCCACGAGTACCAATTATAGATCGTGGTGTTCCCACCGACACACCAATTACAAAATTCCTGCGCGCAGGAGAAGAAAACTATCGCCCATTAGATGATGGGATCTATACGATCCGCGCTAAAGGGCAAGCTTCTGATACAAATCCTATACAATCTCTTGTAGACCTTGCGTTCCCGCGCGGCCTCCTCGGCCCGGGCCATCGAGCTGTCCCCGAAGGCGGCGCTTTTGGAGTTGAAGAATATGTACAATTTTATTTCGATCAAGATGTTCTAGAAAACCCAGATATTCAAGGAGATCTGGGGAGTAGTGACCCGGCGGAAAGATTAAAATATTTTGCCCGAGTCAGGGTAGAAAATCTTTTAAATGATACAATTCTTCCCGAAAGAAACCGCCGAGGATCTGGAAATTATGTAATTAGTACCACCCTTTTTGAAGAATTTGTTAGAGGCCTTACGCAGATTACGGGGATGTATTCTGAAAGCACTGTTGACCTCTTTGAAGATATGGAAGTAACTTATCTTTTCGGCAATCCCCGCGGTGACGACCGCGGCAACAGCACCGCTAAGGGTCCTTTAACACTTGATAATATAGATTCTATAAGATTTTGGATCGACAAGGTACAGAAGGTTAGTTTTATTCGCAATCCTGAAGCGGTTGATGGAAGGAACAACATGGGGGGCTCCTCGGCGCAATCTTCTTATTATTCTTATCAAGGAATATGGAAGAATAAAGATTTGGGGGTGGTTATGCAGCACCCGGCATATCAGAAATTTTTTACCACCTCTCAGGTGGGGGGTTCCGCCCGTCCTTCCCCTTCCGGCCGAGAGTGGTCTGACCCCACTACCTGGGAAGCGTGGAACGTTTTCCAGGATGGGCTTCCCTATTTCGGTGGAGATGAAGAGGATTTTAAGGAGCAATTTATGCCGGAGACGGATAGCGCATCGGATTATACTACGTTTAAAGATATCTTCGAAGGTCCCGATGGCCGTACGGGAGGGGGCCCTTATACAATGCTAGAAAACTATAATACTGCCAAAGTCCTCGACGCAGTAGAGCAGTATGCTACCGCCCAGGGAGGGGAGGGGAGTCTCTCCGACTGGCTTGCCGCTGCAAACAAGAAGTCATACCATAACGATTGGTGCGACGGCTCTAAGACATGGACTCCCTATAATAATCCGGATATATGGGACGACCTTTGGACTAATGTGCACGGTGATTCTGACCAGGGTGGCAAGGGGAGATGGCGCGGCGAGGAGAGTCTTGCTGACTTCGTAGGAGCGGAAGATCACTTCGGCGGCCATGCATGGGTGCTGAAGGAAGCCTATGAGCTGGTCGAAGACCGCGGTGATGTAGATAATGAAACATACGTACGAAAACAGCGCGCCGCATATCTTGATGATTTAAATTATAATAATTTTAGCGATATGTCATTTCCCGATCAAACTCCTCAGGGCGACTATAATAGAATCAATATGCTTGTATATCAAACCTGTAACGGCGCTGGCTCCAATGGACGAGGGCGTTTTAATCATGCTTTTAAGTATATCTATCAGATACACCCTTATGACCTTTACGGTGGCCTCCCCAGGCAATATATAACTCAGAAACAGTGGCAAAATATAAGAAGGGGGATTACAGGTCGAGGTGACCTAGGGTCGTCGGCCGTGGGGCAAGAGACCGCCACCGGCCGACCGATAGGCGGCAGCGGCATAAGTGGTTTAATTACTAGCTTACGTTATGAGAGGGACCAAGGAAACCTCCCTCAGGCTGAAAATTCCTATGGTTATGGGGGCCCCGCCGATAGTAGTGTTGGACGTCGACTAGCATGGATTGGCGGCACGAGTCTTGATCCAGCTGGGAGCTTCATGGGCGCAGTGAGAGAAGATTTAACAGAAGCTGATTTAACTAATGATCAGCTGTATGATTTATTAGAATTATACGTTCGTTCTAAGTCGGGCGGCCGCGTACGCGAGTACGGCCCCGGAGACGCGGCAAATCCGGGCAGCGTTGCTAATTATGGACCCTATTATCCCTCCAGTGCCGAGATCCTCAGGCTCGCCCGACCCTGGATGGGAGAAGAAAATCAAACTCCAACTTTAATCAATTTTAACTCGGTGTCCGCTGTTAAAGCAATATATGTTTCTGATATGGAACGATTCAGAGTGCTTCGAAATATATCGTCAGTAGAATTGCGTGCTTTATACGAATTTTATAGGTCCCCCGGCGACGACGACAACTCCGTAGCCCCAGTTGCCGCCCTGGAATTGTTGAACGCCACGGTGAACAATATCCGCGTAGGCGCCCGAGTAGTATATTATTCGCCGCCCCTGGCCCATAGCGGCCACGGCGACGTTGCTCTTGGTCCAGAGAATCTGCGAGACGCCGTTGTTGAAGTGATTACCACTGCTAATATTACATCACAAAAGACAAACTTTTATAAGAATCGAAAGAACTTTATTCTTCAGGTCGGCGGTGGAGGCCCGGACTGGATTGAGAATATTGATGATAACCCACCAGAGTACGTAGTTAATATTGGAACGGGCGTTAATGAAAAAGTACCCCTATACGCCACCATTAGTGATCTAATAAATGGTACCTCACAAACAATCGAAGCCGGCCTTTCAGCGCCCAGTCTGGCTGTAATTGGTCAAAGTTATCGAAAATTTAGAATGGATTTTAATGCCAATAGAAATTCTCTCTATGAGGCCATGGCGAACTCACCTGGTTTTGATATGTTGTTTAATAAAACGATCAATGTAACGGATCTTGCGGCATTTATTTATCTAATAGGGTTAAATTCTGCCGACACTGTTGTCGACACATATGCTGGGAGCCCGGACCCCTTGAGCACCTCCTTGAGGGGTGGACCCAGGGCGCCGGCGACAAGAAGCGAGATGATATCAAGAATTTTTAAGGATACAAAACAATCTTTGGCAACTGTCCTTAACGCCGCCTTGCAGGGCGATGACTGGCGCCAGGGCGCTGGACGCACTCCTGCCGATGCCGCTAGGGACGCTGCGCTAGGGTTTGCCACTGGAGCTGCTGGCCAGTTTGGTCAAATGGGCGCTTCATTCATATTAAAGATGCTTATCGAAACGCCTCTTAAAATCTTGAAAGGGTTGGCAGAAATAGCCGATCCTCACGTATTTTTTGGCAAGAAGATCAAAGATATAAGCGGCCTTGTAATGCAAGAGGCTGAGGAAAAGAGTGGTGGGATAGTGACTGCACAAATGATATCAGATCTCTTGAATGAAAAGCTTTTGAATGAGTTCCCTCTCCCCGGCCAGGCCAACGAAAATCTCAAGAATGCCTTCAGGCCTCATGCTACCCCCCTGGGCATCGATCTAATAGGCAGACTACCATATTTGATCGCTGTGCCTCCCCTTCCTCTTGGGATAATATATATATTATTAAATTTGGCCGAAATGGATTTGGCTCCCGATATTCCAAGTCCTGATTGCTCAGGCCTCCTCAACCGCCCCGTCGATCCCGATGCTCCAACCGAGATACTCCCGGAAAATCCGACCACGACTTATGGATGCCCAGATGAAGAAGAAAATTAGTTTATATAACTAATTAAGCATAGGGGCTACAACATGAGCGGACTTTCACCAAAATTTCCTTTAGCAATCGACAATTCGCAGGGTACATATGTAAATAATATGACTCTTAAAGAAGTTATTAAACAAAACTTTAAGAATTTATTACTAACGGGCCCCGGCGAGCGCTTGATGGATAATAATTTTGGAGTGGGTCTTCGTAGATATTTTTTTGAGCCAATGACATCTACAACATATAGTGACATAGATGAAAGGATAAATCTCCAGGCTAAGAGATATATGCCGTTTATAAATGTAGATCGGGTAGATTTTAATGATCAGGTAACAAATAACAATCTTTTAGGCCTGTCAATATCATATAGTATTATTCCCCTTCGTGAAATAGATGTGTTGACGATCCAGGAGAGCACTTTAAACTTATGATAAGGAAAGACTAATATGCCCAGTAATATTAATAAAAAAGCAAGAATGATTAATTATACGGCGCGCGACTTTAATTCCATAAAAGAAGAATTAGTCAGCTACGCTAAAAGGTATTATTCTAATAGTTATAAGGATTTTAATGAGGCCGGTTTTGGATCTCTGGTATTGGACACTGTTGCTTATGTGGGAGATATACTTTCATTTTATTTAGATTATCAAACCAATGAAACGTTTTTAGAGACGGCTTTAGAATATGATAATGTGGTCAAAATTGCTAGATCACTGGGGTACAAATATTCAGATTCTCCATCATCGGTGGGCATTGTTAATATATATGTTTCTATCCCTGCCGATAGTGCGGGTGCTCCCGATACTGCCTACTATCCTACTCTTAGGGCTGGTTCACAGTTTACAAGTACTTCGGGTGCCCTTTTTACACTAACACAAGACATTTATTTTGGGGCCCAGGGAAATGAAATTATCGTCAACACTGTAGATTCTACAACTGGCGCGCCCACCAAATATGCTGTAAAGGCATCTGGAAAGGTTATATCCGGCCGATTGGAAACTGAGTATGCTGAAGTCGGCGCGTTTACAAAATTTTTGCAAATTTCTTTAGGCAATCCGGCAGTCGCAAATATAGTAACAGTGATAGATTCCGAGGGGCACATATATTACGAAGTTAACCACCTATCTCAAGAGGTGGTATATAAAGCGATTAGGAATAATAATTCAGACAAAAACAGGGTACCTTCAATTTTAAAGGCAATCTCGGTGCCTCGTCGGTTCGTTTTAGAAAGAACCCGACAACGTGCTTTTTTACAATTTGGATTTGGGGGCGAAAGCGAGTTAAAAACCAACCCTATAGCGGATCCGAGTTCTATTGTATTGCAACTCCACGGCCGCGATTATATTACTCAAAAAGATTTTGACCCCACAAACTTAACTAGTACAGATAAGTTTGGTGTGGCTCCGGCCAACACGACGTTAACAATTGTTTATAGGGTTAACGATGCGTCCGGTGTAAATGCGGCTTCCAATTCTATTACGACTGTGGAGACCCCACTATTACAGTTTGAAAACCAGGGTACTCTGGACCCTGCCAAGCGCGCAATGGTTTTTGGTAGTTTAGAGGTTAATAATGAAAATCCAATAATTGGGGATGTTTCAATACCTTCTGTGGTAGAATTGAAACAACGAGTTGCTAGCTTTTATAGTACACAAAATCGAGCTGTGACGGTGGAAGACTATCAGGCAATAACGTACGCGATGCCTCCGAGCTACGGCGCCGTTAAGCGGTGTGCAATTAGTAGAGATTTTGATGCCTTCAAAAGAAATCTAAATATGTATATAATTTCAGAACAAACTAATGGAGACTTGATCTTGAGCAATAGCACTTTAAAACAAAATTTAAAGACGTGGCTTGGACGTTATAAAATGATTAACGATACTATAGATATATTAGATGCGACGATAGTTAATTTTGGAATAGAATTTAGCTTAATCACAGATTCTTCGGAAAATAAATTTGCAGCCTTATCAATAGCTAACGAAAGATTGAGAAACTATTTTGCCAATAAAATTTTTGACATAGGAGAACCCCTGAGTATCACCAGCGTATATAAGGTACTTCAAGTCATCCCCAATGTGGTGGATGTATTAGATGTAAAAATAGTTCCAAAATCAGGTGGTTTGTATTCTAATAATATATTTGATTTTGAAATGCAATTATCAAATGATGGCAGGTTTATAAATGCCACTCAAGACACAATATTTGAAATCAAATTTCCCAACATTGATGTACAGGGGACAATCGTATAATGCCTATTAAAAGATATTACGCTTCAAAAGACAATACAATTACAAACGCTATGCGTAGTGCTCTTAGCGATGCCACCCGCGCGACCGGGTCAAATATGGGCGCAGCCGACGTACTAGAAACATTTTCAATTTATGGGCAGGCTTCTTCCTCCTCGGGCCTTTCACAGGAGCTATCCAGGATATTGATACAATTCCCCGTAGACACTATTTCTACTGATAGAACCGCTGGTACCATTCCCGCCAGCGGCAGCGTTAGCTTTTACTTAAAGATGTATAATGCCAGGCACGCTTTTACGCTGCCAAGAAATTTTATACTAGACGTGGTACCTGTATCTCAATCCTGGGAAGAAGGCGTCGGATTGGACATGGACGAATATATAGATAAGACTTATGGCAATAGCGGGTCCAATTGGATAAATCGAGGAAAGAATAGTACATGGGCGCGCATTGGTGGAGATTATGTAACATCATCAGCTTTTTCATCTGTTAACTATACCGTTTCCTTTGCGTTGGGCTATGAAGATGTTGATTTAGATATCACCACTTTGATGGAAGAATGGATTACCGGGTCTTCTGGTGGTGGTCTTGACAACTATGGAGTGGGAGTGCATCTAACCAGTAGCCAAGAGGCTTATTTTAATCTGGATAACGACACCGCCGCTACTGCAGTAGACGCAATTGATACCACTGGTGTAAAAGCTGCGAACGTTGATAGTGCGTTTTCATTTACTATTCCAACTAGCGCGGGCGGTGAAGGTGGGGCGACGACGATTCGTCTGTCCGCCGGCGAATCCGTCGCTCCCCCAGTGGCAGGCGGGGGAAGTTCGATCGGCATTGGTTTTTCCGACAAGACTGATGCCCAGATCGCCGCGCTTATTATTAATGCTATTAATGCAGTTGCCACTACGAATATCGTCTTTGCAGTGTCCAACAATGGCATCGCCGGTTATGATTCTGGTATTACGGCAGCAGAAGGTTCAAGTAATACCCAAATTACACTTACGATGGATGCCGCTGGCACTGACGGTAATCTTACTACTGCAATAGCCAGTACACTCGGCACAGATATAGTTGATGTTGCAGATTTTACAGGTGGTACGGAAAAACAAAATACCGCTACGGTTATTAATAATCCGGACGGCGCTACCGTTTCATATTATACCAAGAAGTTCTTTTCTAGGTCCTCAGAGTTTTTCTTTAAGAGACCTGTTGTTGAGGCACGTTGGGCGCCCCCAGTAAAAGATGATAGGGGAAATTTCTATTTCAGTAGCTCGTTAGCGCCAGCAGCAGATAATTTAAATACCCTATATTTGTATAATTATGTACGCGGTCAACTTGTTAATATTCCAGCTATTGGAACGGGTACGATCCTTTTGAGTTTGTATTCGGGGTCTACAGCTCCTTTGGGTTCTAAATTATTATTACCATCCGGTGGAGACGTCGTATCTAGTTTAGATACAAATGTGACGGGAGGCTGGGTTTCTACTGGAATATATTCTGCTTCGTTTGGGACCACCGGGTCTTTAGGAAAACTGTTCGATGTTTGGCACACCGGCTCAACTGAATTTTTTACTTCGTCGTTGTCGCCGAAAACTTTAGCGGGATACAACAACGCACCAACTTTTGAATTCGTAACCAATATTACCAACTTAAAGCCAAAATATTCTCGAAGTGAAAAAGCCCGAATGAGATTGTTTGTACGACCCAAGAACTGGAATCCAAATATATATAATGTCGCCACTTCCACTACACCAAATAGTACGGTAGTAAGTGCCTCTTATAAGATAGTCAGGCTTACAGATAATCTAGATGCTATTCCATATGGCACTGGGAGTGACTTGTCGACATATCTTTCTTATGACGTGTCGGGAAATTATTTTGATGTTGATATGGGGATGTTGGAAGCTGATTATTCATACGGGGTAAAATTCGTTTTTTATAATGATTCAATAAGCACTTGGGTGGAACAACCATACATTTTTAGATTTAGAGTCGAAGAAGACACGTAATGAGTATTAAAAATCTATTTGATGCTAGCGTCAGCCAAAAATCGCTAATAAACAAATCTGCCCAAGATGTGGGCGGTGAAGTAGAATCGGTTAATTATGTCGAGGCTGACATATCAAAAGATAATAGATTTATTCCTCCTGTCGACCTGTCTAAGCCAGAAAATTTTGCAAAATACGGCTCTGCCAAAGAATACTACACCAGAGCCATTGAAAACGTATACAAAACATATCCCTATGACGGCTCTTTGTATGAGAGGTTAGACTGGGAAAATAGCTCTTCATATGTAGATCTTCATATATTTGAAAATGAATATCCACGTACGAATGGTAATATCACCCTATCGTATGACGGCTGGGGCACACAACTCACGATGTCGGCTGGATATGGCCTCCCAGAATCAGCAGATTTAGAATACATCAGTATTATGGGGGGCCCCGGTGTCGGCGGAGGTCCTCAATCTCAGGGTGCTAATATATGGAGTATTGCAAAAAATCGACAGTCCAATCTTGAATTAGATTTAGTTAGCGGATCTACGGTAGAGTTTTGGATGAAAAAGAAAGAATTCATCCCAACTTCTACGGAAAAAGAGGTTATTTTTGATCTTTGGAATAACGAGCTTACATCTAGTAATTTTTATGGACGCTTTCGAGTTGAATTAAGTGGCACCACGGATGGAACCACCCCCGTCTTACTGACACTTCAATCGGGCACTATTGGTTTCCATTCTCAGTCTATAGCCAACTCGTCCTTTACTACGGCTTCAATAGCTGATAATAAATGGCACCATTATGCGGTGACCGTAAAATCTGCAAGTTCTGGAGTACTAACAAAATTTTATGTAGACGGCAACCTTAATAATGAAACAACACTGGGAACAGCAGGAATAAACAAGATTAGTGGATCAATGTTAGCCTACATTGGAGCCCTCAGAACAAATATTTCAGGAAATACATACCACGGCTTCAACATGACGGGGTCTGGCAAACTTTCTGCCTCTCTAGATGAATTTAGATATTGGAAAGCTCAAAGAAGTTCTCAAGATGTAGGTCGCTATTGGTTTACACAGGTGGGCGGAGGCACCAACACAGATCTTGCAAATACCGATCTTGGCGTTTATTATAAATTCAACGAGGGAATTACAGGAGTTGCTGCAACCGATTCTGTTGTTTTAGATTATGCAGGAAGAGTAACCAATGGTTCGTGGACTGGTTATTCTGCCGGTGCTCGTTCTACAACATCCGCCATTGTAGAATCATCTGCCTCAGCCAAAGAGTTTAAAGATCCAATTATTTATTCCACTCACCCCGATGTGCTGGCTAAGATTGGAGAACTTCAGTCTTCGGGTTCTGCATACGACTATACAAATAATTCTAGTTTATTTAATTCTTTCCCGACGTGGCAACAAGAAGAGGACAGCGTTTCTGGGGACGGCTTGCGCAATTTAACTCAGATAGTTGGCAGCTATTTTGATTCTCTGCATCTTCAAATAGAGGGTCTTGGAACACTTCATGATTATGGTTATGTAACGGGATCTGATAAGCCAAATGTGTTCGCCAATCGATTATTGCAAGATCGTGGATTGGTTACAACAGAGTTGTTTTTTGATGCCGATGTCTTAGAGAAATTAGCTGATCGCTCTGAAGATAGAATATTCGCCAAGTCACTGACTGATATTAAGAATACCATATATAAGAACATATACAACAACCTGGTGAACATTTATAAAACAAAGGGAACCTATAAATCATTTAGAAACTTAATTCGTTGTTATGGCATCGACGAAGAAATTCTCAAACTTAATATGTATGGCAACAATATTGAATATGAACTTAGAGATAATCGTACGAACACCGACACAAAAGAAAGACTAATAGATTTTGTTACCGTTGAACGACAGGGGGCCTCTGTTTATCAATATTCTTCAAGCGCCAACACCAGCACAACAAGCTATATTAGCGGATCATATAATTTATCAGGCGGTTTTGCATCCACTTTAGAAGTAGATATTGTATTTCCAAAAAAGCTTTCTCAAAATCATCCGTCTAGTTCTACTCAAGATTTTCCATATATAAGCTCCTCTTTGTTCGGAATACATGGAGCAATAGAAAATAGCGACCAAACCACGTGGATGGATCCAGATGCAGCAAGCTTTCAGGTTTATGCTTTTCGAGACGAAGCTCATTCAGAAAACGCCAGATTTGTTTTAACGAGTAGTTACGGGTCTTTCACATCAGTTACCAGCAGCTTATATAACGAGGTATACGACAACTCTAAGTGGAATCTTAGTGTTAGAACAAAGCCGCTAAGATATCCACAAGTTGACTATGTGCTGGGGACTTCAGCTAGTACTGGCTTCGATACAAGCTATGTAATAGAGTTGCACGGCATACAGACAGAAGCGGATGTTATTATTAATGAATTTACTATTAGTAGCTCGATCGCGCCCGAATGGGACAAGCCCTCCGGAGGATTCGTTACCGGTTCTAAGCGCGCATATGTGGGAGCCCATAGACAGGATTTTACCGGCTCAATATTAACTCGATCAGACGTTAAAGTGGCAAATTGTAGATATTGGCTAAACTATCTATCAGACGAGACCCTACGATATCACGCTTATGACATAAAAAACTATGGATCACTTTCTCCATATGAAAATTCATTTTTATTCCAAGACGGTTTAAGTAAATTTGAAGTTCCGCAAATAGACACTTTGGCCCTTAATTGGGATTTTAATCAGGTTACGTCTTCTGATAGTTCGGGAGAGTTTGTAGTAGCAGATTTTTCTTCTGGATCAACTTCTTTACAAAACAATAGATATGGCTGGCTCGGTCCCATATTAAATGCTAGACATACCGGCCGCGGCTATAACTTCCCCGCCTCCACGACGGCAGTCGTAGACGTCGATTATGTGATTTCCGCTAGGCAAAATCATCCAGAAAATCTTTATGCCGAGGACATGATTAAGATTCTATCTCAGCAAGATGACATGTTGTTCACACAAGATAGCCGCCCAACTACCTTTTTCTTTGCTTTTGAGAAGAGTATGTACAGCGTTATTTCTAACGAAATATTGAATGTATTTGCTAGTATAGTTGATTTTAATAATTTGATTGGCCAGCCGGTAAATAAATATCGCGATCGTTATAAGCAGCTTGAGAAACTGAGACAGCTATTTTTCGAGAGGGTCGAGAATATCCCCGATTTAGATAAATACATTGAATATTATAAGTGGTTCGATAGTTCTCTCAATGGCGTTCTTCAGCAGTTGATTCCGGCTTCTGCAGAATTTTCTGATAAGATCCGCACAGTTGTAGAGAGTCATGTACTAGAGCGTAGCAAATATCAGCATAAATTCCCATCCTTAGAAATGAAGTTGGGAGATATCGAGGGGACCGTTACATCTCCGTTACCCCTTAGTCCGGGTTGGATTTTCGAACATCATCCGGTTGATGACTTAGAGACAAATAATGCTGAATGGTGGAAATATCGTGCCGAGCGGGGCGCCGTTGGGAGTAAGCTGCGCTCGAACGATATTCCTCTCGACGCCGATAGAAGTTCAATTTTAAAAACTATCATCAAATCAAGGACGATAAAAAGAAACCGGCCCTGGAGATTTAATACAACGTGGCAGGGGGGAAGCACCACTCCCGTAATTCATTCTATCCACGGAGGAATAAATCATTTTGTTAACAAGAAGAGAAATCTCACTTATCAGTTAACCCACCCAGCAGGCCCGGTGATGCCCGGATCAAATATTCCTATTAATATTATGCTGGGGTTTGAAGAAGATATGCTTGAGACTCAAGATATTGCTGATACAATTAAACCTTATAAGAAGCATAGTTATAATTTTAAATTAGATCCAAACATAAATCGATCTACGGATGTGGTTCCCACTGCAGATGGGGACACTTTGGCTCCATTTGCTCTTTATAGTTCCTCTCTTGGTTTAACAACGAATGGGTATAATTCTGAAGTTATAGCCAATTTTAGTAACAAGGTGGAGTTAACCAACCTACACGTGGATTCCTATAATGAATTTGGAGAAATTCCAATGCAAGGACCCTTTACAGATAGATTTGTAGGGGGACGGCAGCATCGGCATATTGAAATAAATCGTTATTTGCCTTCTGAAAAGTCGGGGCCCAATAATTTAGATTCTAGAGAAGATCGACCCGAAGGTTTCAAAATTTTGTTGGGACGTTGTGGCTGGCCTTCGGGGGCCCTCGGAGTAGTAGACCCTCAGTATCCTGATCCGGGATCCCCGGGAGTCGACCCCCCCTATCTGTTTGATAGACCTAAAGCAAACTTGCTTCGAGGCGCTACGGCTAAAAGCCCCGTTAACATAGCAAACATTAAGATGACGACCGCCTCTACAAAACAGAGGCTGGCGGGAACACTTCATCACGGCCCAATAGGGAACTATCAAAAGAATTATCAAATAGTCAGTAGTAATGGTAGAACAACGAATGATCTATTCGCTTGCGAACAAAGCCCGACAATCTTCCTTACTAGTTCATTAAGCATAACTAGGCTGGGATCTCCGTATCCTGCGGGCTTCCCTACTCTATATGTCGGAATCCGACCCCCTTTGGTTTTGCGAGCCATCCTCCCGGGGAAGGCGCCCTTCTTCGATCCGGGCCCCCCGTTGCCTATCCGAACCGGCAACGAGACCATCATCGTTAATCTTTTCTCTGCCCCAGGAGGCTATGAGGTACAATCTCGCGGCTACATGAACCCTCCTCATGAAGAGTATAGCAGTTACAATGCTCTACCTTATCGAAATATGAAGGCTCTTGGAACGGCCGGGTCTGTAGAAACACCAGATGGTGGTCCCGATGAAACAATAAAAATTGCACCACAAGATCAGCTCGGCAAACAACGAGGATTGCGCCCTCTTCTGCAACTGCACTGTGGGCGTTTTGGTTCTGATGCAACGTTTGGTTCATTAGATCCTGACACATATGATATAAGACCATCATATCAGAAAATTAATAGAAACGCCAGAAAGCGCATGGAACTAAATGGTAATACTATTGTTACCGGAACTGTTTACGATAACTGGTTTATACAGCATCAAATTCCCCGATCGGATACACAATATACTTGGATAACAGCGAGCATTCAATCAGACAGCACTCTTTTTGGATACTTGGAGCCAAGTGGCGGAATTCTAAAGAGTCTCCCTCTCGTTAGTCGATCGGTTGGGTATGTTTACGGAGATTTTATCGGCTTAAGATCTATGATTATAGATCCTGTAACTTCTTCCACGAACACATTAGGGTTCCCTCTCGGAACCAATAGTAGTTCATATGTTAATACGGCCTTGGGTCTTGATTTTGCTAATCTTGCCGATTGGTTTAATACTTTAATTTTAAACCGAGGCGGCCCATATGGCTGGCCAACCTGGAAACAGATCCGCAGTAGTGAAAATCCTGTGATAAGAAACCACCATAGACATAATATTATTAGTATTGTTGAGGGGCCCACGGTTATAGAGGGTCAGGGCCCCGGCGATTTTAGAAGAGCTACTATCTCATATACAGAGCCTCCTCTTTCTAGTGAGCACCACTCAATGGATCATATTATTATTTCTGATAATAAATATTTCGATAGAAATAGAAGCACCCGAAGCAGACTTCAGAGCGAAATATATCGACACGAGTTTGGTAGTAAAATAGAAAAATTTGCTAATGTGGCGCTTAATAATAAGCTAGGTCTTAAATACGAAACCGGCCGCGGCGATTTATACTTTAATCGATTAAACTCAATTCTATTGATGGCCCAGGCAGGGAGTAGTCAAAGGACTCCATTCAATAGTTTAAATAAAGTCATGATTAATAATGGCCAGCGCATTTTCCCGGCGGCGTACAATGCCTATTTGGGAAGAACCCGCGCGCGTACAGAGTTCAAGATAACTGATGTCTGGGATTCCTCCCGGGACGCGCGATCAACACACGATCCCATAGTGGTCGACGCCGATGGCAACACGCTTGGTGGGCTTGTAAATTCTCAAGGATATACTAGACCTTCGGCTAGTGTGTGGTTTTTGGATGCTCACCTGAATTTCACAACAAAGCCTCGGGGTGACAACGCTTCTGGAAGCGCCGGCGAGCTACAAAATAAATACTGTAGGTTTGGAAGAGACCTCGAAAAGGTAATAAGGCCCGCCGCCTTATATGCAATGCCGGTTCCGATGGGGCACGCAGCGTTTGGGGGTATCCCGCAGCATGTATGGGGTGGTGATACCCTGTGGGAGGCTGGCGCCCAGAGTGGTAAAGAGCCTTATCAAACCTACGATGAATACGCTAAATATATTCGTTTGATTGGAAAAGATTATTCAATAGTTCCAGAATTTAGAATTAGCGAACACCTGTCAGTTTATATTGAAGAAGATAATGGTAACTTCTTAGTAGATGTCGATAGCCTCTTTACTTTAACTGGTTCTGCTAAAGCTAACAGCTCCGTAGACAATTTCTACAAAGAATATGCCAATTCTGATTTCTTTAAATTATTTGAGATTGTGGACAGCGTTTATGAAAATGAACGTCTTGTCAACGGAGACATTTTATCCAAGGATGCTGTCTCCCTTAGGTGTTCAGCTCTTCTTAAATTTTTACCATATAAGGGTTTTTATCCAGCCGAACGCACAGTTGAAATAGCTAAATTGTTCTCTCAGTCTTATGGTGATTATATAGATACTCCGCTTAAATCACCAGCATCTTATAGAGCCTTATTGGAGCCCCTATTTGCGCCTGGCATTCTACATAATACAATAAAATCTGGTATTGCGGTGGGAAGCTTTATCGTGTTCAACACTGCCTCGACCCCTCCAACAATGCTTGATAGCATCTCTAGGATAAATCCCGGCGCTCAAATATACAATACCCCCCTCGTCAAGACCGCCGCGACTGTTATGCAAGGGGGCCCAATAACGGGGATTGATTTTGGTAGGAACGTTAGTAGCAGTCTGCAACTCTTAAGAAATAAAGATAGCAATTTAGCTGATCAGCACGGATATGGCTTCCAGAGGATTCCGTTTGAGGCAATAATGAAACCCGCCGCTTATTTGAGTGCTCGCACCATATCGGGCTCATACATATATGATAATGGTTTGAGGCCCTCCGCTAGCTTAAAAATAGATTCTAACCTTGCTAGCAGCGATCTAAGTCGTGTTAGTTGGAACGGCCAGGGAAGCAAATTATACGAACTTGCAATTGATAATTTCTTGTGTGAGACGGTTAACTTCTTCCAGACTGGTGAGCTAACTAGTCTCGTTTCTGCTCGCGAAGATAGATTTAAAACGGTTCAATCGGGCGCCACCTATGCCATGGAAATAAAGCTTTCCAGGCCCCTCGATGCTACCGGATCGTTAGATAGAAGCAAGTTTGAAATGTACGATAGAGCCTCGGCATTTGGACCGCCTTTTGCTGGCGATAGAGTTTCGGAGTCTTTTTATTCAGCTAGTTTCGACCCCCTAACTCCTCCCTATTTTGAGGGCTCTGGGTCTGTTTTGATAGTGTATCAGCCAACTGCTAGTGGCATTCCAACGCTTGATGATATATTAACTAATTCAAATTTTATATATAATCGCGCCCGATTTGCAAAAATACCAAGTCCAACATCCGCCAATCTCGGAGAGCAGAGTGGATACGAGTGGGCAATGCAATTATCTGAAAGTATTAAATTAACTGAGACATTACCAGAGATAATTCCCAGAACAACGACTCCAAAGAACAAGTGGCTTATTCAGAGTAAGTTTGAAACTCCTGTGTTAAACTTTGCGGGAGTGTCAGCGACCCTTCCTGCAACAGGATCCGTGTCGGCTATAATTTCGAAGGGAATGTGGCACCAATATGGATCCCTCCCCACTGGCCGCAACGATACAATTAAGATATCCATAGAAACGCCAAGTATTGTACAATCAAGATTTAATGTTAATGAGGTCAATTCGCTGGCAGAGATTGTAGGGTTTGCCGAAGGTTCTAGTAAAAATATAGGAGTTCTCCGTGATGCGGGGCGTCTTGAAGAAGCAGTGGTGGCAATTCCTTTTATGCCGGGCTGTGATAATCGTAGGAAATTCTTTAGAGTTAACAAAAACCAAGTTAAAGTAGCCCTTGGTGGTAACGGGAGGACAGTTCCCACCGAGACTGTCAAAGATTTGGTGGCCGCCATGCAAAAGTATATATTCCCTCCCAAATTTGATTTTATAACCAACCCATCCGTCGACCCTATTGCTATGTACGTGTTCGAATTCGGGATGGATTTGGATCAGAAGGCATATGCTGATATGTGGCAGAATCTGCCGCCCGAGAACCAAGATAATTTTACAACCGCCACGTCGACAGTAACTCATAAGATGCTAGCACAAGAATTTTTCAACAATAGTACTAAAAAAATGAGTTCCAAGCTCCGATGGCTCATATTCAAGGTTAAAAAGCGCGCCGAAAAGGATTATAATCGTTTTGTTAAGAAGAATCTTATGGAAGACTTGGATAGTGTTGTGCCTAATATAGTTTCTCCATATTCTTATAACTGGCCATATGATTATTTCTCCCTCGTAGAGCTAATTAAGTTAGACACGACAGTTCAATATGCTTCCTCTAAGGAAGAAGACTCAGAGGTTCAGTCGATTAATATAGAGAATGAGGTACTCAGAGTAGAACTAGTAACTCCGGATGAGGAAGGCAATTAATGGAATTTTTTAATAAAAAAGAAGAGGTTCTTGAAATTAAATTAACTCCTTTTGGTACATATAAGCTGTCTCAAGGAAATTTTTCTCCGGAGTATTATTCCTTTTTTGATACAGGGGTTGTATATGACTCTCTCTTTGCGGCTTCCGGTGGCTTCCCAGAAATACAAAACGACATAGAAGATAGAATCATCTTAAACACTCCATCTATGAAGCCGCTTAGAATGAATAGTGGTATTTCAAGCTCTCAGGTAGCGGCTCACGTACAGTTGCGAGATGCTATATCTGAGGCTCTAAATGATGCCAACCCTTACAACGGGGTTCCTGGGTATGCTATACCGGGAAGTACATTTAGTTCAGCCTCTATAGCCTATCCCTCGGATAATTTTTTATTGATGCCGCTAGGAACATCCAAACTTACATCGAAATATTTGCCGGCCTGGGAAGCTGAGATGCTTCAAGGAAATATTTCATCATCTTCCCCGATGTATACTGGATCTCTTACAGCCGCTGGTGTAACCGCTTCTATTCCACAAATAAATATTAATTATAATTGCAGCTATTATGTCTCTCAAATCGAGGGTTTTCTTGGCGAAGAAGACGAAGATTATTATTTAACAGAGCCCACTGACACAAACAACCTCCAAGCAATTACTACAAATATATTTGGAGATGGTACCTATATAACTGTTGATCGTCGCGACTTAGTAATTTCGTTGCGAGAAAATAATGCCAACTTTTTTAAAGAGAATTTTGATATAGAGGTATTTACATCCGATAATAATTCGGCTTCGTGGCGTCAGTTGTTTATAAACAACGATATAAATGCGATTTATGGCCAGGACGATGTGCAATATTATTTAACACTGAATTTTGATAGAGGGATGGATACATCTCTGATTAATCAACTAAGAGTAAATAATGATATAACATTTAACAGTATCGTAGGAAGCAATGCCGGAATTAGTACAAGAGAATATTTTATTCGAGACCTCTATAACCCAGAAGAGGAGCTGTGTGACTAATGATTTTAGATAGCCTCTCAATGAAAAACTATTCGGTATACATTAACGAAGTTTCTCTTAATCCATTAACAGAGGAGTCAATGGATGTGAGCGTCCGATTATCTGTTAAACAAAAAATATCAGGGCCCCAACACTCTAAATTGCCAGCAAACTATTCTATAATGTTGTTATTATCAATGGATGGTGATTCTATCAATTTGTATAATAATAGGAATATTTTAATTGATATTTTAACAAGCCCCTCGATGGCTGGTAAAGCCACACAAGTTGAAATTATTCCTCTGACTGCTTTTCATTCTGGAAAAAAGAAAAAGGGAGATTTTGTAGAAACAACTAACATGAATGGGGTACAATGTTTGAGCTATGATACAGAAGTTCACTTTTCAGTTGATAGAAATATTTCTGACCTGGATCTTTTTGCAGTATCATATAAAACCCTGGGCGCCCCCACGACCTCCTTTTTAAAGGGGGGATCCGCCCCTCCTGGGCTTATTATAAATAATATTGTTTCTGAAAAAATCCTTAGAGGGGGCACCGCTAATACTACTTCTACTTTTTTCATTTCGGGAGAAATCAACTCGGATCCGGTATTATGGCTCGGCGACGTTCATCAAGACTCTCAGAAAAAATGGTCAAAGGGAAGATACTATAGTAAGTCCACTAATCCGGATAATTCCCTACAATCACTAGAAGTAACAAATACCAAAATAAAAGACCTACGTGGCGTCGAAGGGCTCCGAGAGCTGAATATTTCTCTCCAAAGAAAACTTTTTGACATGCGAAGAAATAATAGTTCAGAACTTCGGCGCCAGTCAATCGGAAACATACAGGAGAATTCACACAATTATCTTTCTGAGATTGTATACTCTAAGACTGTAAATAACAAACTTAGTTATTATTTTGCTATCAATTACTTGGAAATAATTAGAAGAAATGCTCTATACGCCAATTTGTATTCGACGGCCGATGAATTATTAACTACATGTGATGTGGTGTCAATGAATGTCGTACGTCGTCGAGTAAAGGCTCCAAATTATTACAACAAATTAACGGCGGGTGGCCCTCCAGATAGGTTGTATGATAAAAAAATTAAGAAAGTTGACTCGGACTACTCTATTTTAAATTTGAATTTGCCAAATCCAGGAATCTTAAACATTGTAGGATCAGACCCAGAGATGGATGATATTACTTTCGGCCTATACGAATATGGAATTGAGATGGAGATTGTTGACAAGAGCGATCAAAAATTAGTAAACATGTCAAGCCAATTGCAGTCTGCTCTGAGTTCATTGGAAGTTCTTTTGAAGAACGCTATGCTGCAAAATAATTATAATGCCATAAAGGATACCTTTAGTGCTAGATTCTTGGGAAGCCTCCAGAGTGAGGGCATTACTCCTTGGATAACGTGTGCGCATCTGTATGGGGACGCGATAAATCTACTGGCCGGTACCACAAATAAAATTAATAATACCAAGTTAGATAAAATTGTATTGGACTTGTCAAAGATGGGCGATCCTGCGTTGTATGGGTTTAGAGGCCCACAATTTCTGATTGAAACCGTCCAGAGATTAATATCTTCTATTGATAATATAACAAATAACAATAGCAGCCTGTCTAAATATGCCTCTTCCGCCACTACACCACTTTCCGACAGTCAGTTACGTCGAGGAACAAGAACGTTTAAGATACAACAGTTTTTTCAACAACCGTTCGATGCAGATTGGCTTATGTCTACGGGCTTAGATTATTTTAAAATAAATGAGACCTCACAAATTAATGACGGTCCACTAGGTCAGATCTCGTATGAACGTTGGCAAGAGATTTTAAACAATCAGACAGGAAAGACGGGCGTTTCTTTGCGTGGTGCAAATAATATTTACATTACTCCCAATTATATTAATATAAACTTCAAGGAGACAAAGATTTATAGGAAAAACGCTCTAACCTCAAGCACTCATGAGTTGGATGAGGCTACCTTTGGGTTGATAGAGGCTAGCATGACAAGAGCTTCCCCTCTTTCGTTTGGAAATTCTGTATCTCAGTTGAGTGAAAAACAGACCAATCTGACAGAACAACAAACCTCCACACTACAGAATCAAATTTCGATGATGAACTATAATAACTGTGAAGTGCTGCTTTTTGATGGCGCGCTAGATACAACTGAATTGGCGCCGGGTTCCGATCTGTGCAGTATTAATCAAAATACGGGGACGTCTGAACTAGTAGATTCTTCTGAAATGTTGAGTGACACTTCTAAATTTATTACCAATCCTCCTGATGTTACCTTGTCGGGAAACGCAAATCCGGACAATATGAATCCCGAGTTATCGATTACTTTGTCAAATCCCGTTACGCAGATAAATCGAAACAACTCTCTTATTACAAATTATTTACTAGAGAATGACTTTTTCAATGGGTCCCAAGCCTCTATGACAAATAACCTCAAGGGGTTAAGGCACGGCAATATTTTGAAAACAAAAAACCTATCTGTTTCGGATTACCAGCAAATTCTAGAAGATAGAATACCAGTCGATGGCCCTTCCAACTCGGCATTAGCTGCGCATGAATATTCTCCCCCCGAAGAAGTTGAAATGGTGGGTATTTTGGCAGCAAACACCCTGGCTCCTGAAAATATGGCCTCTTTTGCTTTGCGTTATGGTTTTATTAAGCATGTTGAGTATTTGGATGGATATAATATTTCTAATAATACGGTCGTGGTTTCCACTTTGATTGGTTCTCCAATATGGAAGGCTTTGACGCCAGATAGGTTCGCCACAGCAAGAGATCAGAAACGATCCTTAATTTGCAGATTGAGGCCTTATTCTACTCAACTTTCTGACTTTAAGGGGCTCCCTCTATCTAATTATAATGAGGTGTTTTTGGTGGGTCCGCCCTCGACGAGGCCGCTTCCTTTAAGTTCTCCTGTGGTTACCGCCGGAAGATATCAAATGTTGTCGAGCCAAGCGCGCACTTATGCAGGCATTAAAGAATATTCTATTTCCTATGATGCTAGGGCCCGAGTGGGCAATAAGCCTCCTCTCTCTGCCCCCCTTTCTCGTGCGACTCGTAATCGTGCCGGAGAACTGGGATTACTATCTCTTAAAGGGAAAACATCGCTTAATCAGGGCCACAGACATGACTATGCTATTGATTCTGCGGGCGCTGGCACTGCTAAGGAGGCATGCGACCCACAACATCCGAACGTGTGCCATACTCACCAAATAATAAATGGTGTTGTGCAGCCGGCAGCGTCTGTAGGTAATCCGACGCACACACACAATTTAAGACGAGCGGCCCGCCCATCTCCGACACGGCGAACCACGCGGCGAACCACAACACGGCGGATTTCTACCCCCACGGCGGGGGGATCTAGCGGTCCTGGCGGTTCTGGTGGACGCTCGGGCGGAGGCTACTAGAGTATAAAATGGCTTTACAATACTTAATAGTTGATCGTTTTTATTTATTGGGCAACACGGTTCAACAACGAAAGGGCCCTGGCTCCAACCCCGGGGACGACGACGAGTATGGCCCTGGTTTCGCCGGCCATCCCTCTGAAAAATATTATTATAATCAAATTCTTGGTGATTTCTTTAGAGGAGCGGCCGCAAGATACTATGATTTTCGCGAAGGTTCTCCGGCCAGCC
>Ga0209434_1000115_pt1 | contig 41849 bp, 31 predicted proteins | sample ETNvirnome_2_300_FD_184068 | JGI IMG/M metagenome (GOLD analysis project Ga0209434, IMG submission 184068) | Marine viral communities from the Pacific Ocean - ETNP_2_300 (SPAdes) (version 2) | ecosystem: Environmental > Aquatic > Marine > Oceanic | place: Pacific Ocean | collected 2013-06-22 | reverse complement strand
ATCACCCTTGAGTTCGCTAGCCTGTTCAAGCATCCTACGCTCGGCCAATGTCATATCTTCAACACTTCTTCCGGTGGCGAAGAGAGCCCTGCGTAACTCCTCTATCTGGTCCGCGGGGTTCTCGGCAGTGACCAGTTTCATCACGTCGACATTCGCCCCAAAGGCTTGAGCCATATTGGCTGCAGATTCAGCCGCACTATCAAAATTCAGGAATCTCTCTTGGACGGCGCTTAGCGCTTTCATCTCAATTCCCATCCTCTTGGACCAGGTGATGACCGACATCTTCGCCTTCATATCCATGTGACCATAATTCGCAACATCAGCCGCCATCTCACCGTAGTCCCTACTGATTGCCTTCGCGGATATTCCGGACACTTTGGACATATGTATCGACATCTTAGCAATGTCCTCGAGTTCCTGATTCAGGTCCTTGCGCATTGAAGCGGCGTGTTTTCCAATCGCTCCGAAACTCTCCATGGTCAGTCCCAGTCCACGGCGCAACTTCACCGTAGCGGCCCAGGTCTCCTCATTCATGGTCTTCGATAGATGATGAAATGCCGTCCCTAGGGCCTGAGACAGCTCCAGGACCTCCTTTTGGGCCTTGCCCATTCCCTCTGGGCCGAAGCCGAAGACCCTCCGAAAGGAAGCACCAGCGCTGGCTGTCTTATTGAATTCCGAGCGCATCTTGCGCATATTCAACCGAACCGCCTTGCCTTCATTTGAGGCTGTGTCACCCCAGACCTCACGTATATCCTCCCAGGCCTCTCTCAGAGCAGTAGACCCCCCCGTTAAATTACCGGCATGTTTTATCAGGCCGGTAAGAAATTTAACCGGTAACATAAGTATCGATACGCCTATACTGAATATTCCCTTTACGGCCGAAGCCATTATGTCAATAAATCCGCCGATAAGTCCGGTCACCTTCATAAAGACGGAACCCAGGCCACCGATAATTGCAGCACCTTTGGCCCAGCCACTCGACATCAGACCCGACAATGCACCCCCTATTCCTCCACGAGCATTATCGGCGCTGTCAGCTATATCCTCAAACGACTCTGACAATTCATCAGCCGGGTCCAAACTTTGTCGCAGGCTGTTGGTCATCTCACGACTTGCACCTGCAGCCCCCTGCTGTGCTTCCTGAGCACACTTGGCTGCATCACAAAGCTTTTGTGACAACGTTTGATTACGCTTCAGAAGACGCTGCCTTTCCTGAAGGAGCTTATTAATCTCTCTCTGAAGTGTGACCTGCTCGCCAAGATCTCCATTTGGCATGATACACCGCCCTTACATATTAGTATTAAGTATCATGTGAAGAAGATTTAGAAATACCAATTGGCATCAAATATTTTTTGATAATGAGTAGCGGCATGGTGTTTTCGATCAAGCGCTTCCTGAAGATCTTCAAGTGACGCGTCCTCTCTATGCAGAGTATGAAAAAGATATCTAGATGCCTCCAGAACCACCCGGGTCACCTGAGCATGAGTAGAAGTGCCTTTCACGTCAATAGAGATATTCTCGTCCATAATGGCCCGGGCGAAAAGCCCACGCAATTGATTGCCACCTACATTATCTGATTTTCTTTTCATTATAATAACTATCAGTCCCTAGGTGAATCTTCTCAATCTAGCCGGCGCGCCCGGATTATGCCTACCAGCTAGAGCACGTTGGGTCGGGTCATTGTCGTGAGCTGCTCGTGACGTCTCTCCATTAGCGCCCTTTAATTCCTTCTGTAGCCGCGTGATAAACCACATCCTCTGCCAAACCGGTAATGCATATGCCTCACTGTAGGTGAAGCCCATGTAATACATCAACGCAAAAATTGGCTCAAGGAATATTTCTTTATCACTCGAGGTCAGGCCAAAAAAACGAGGCGCCCATCGGAAGGCGCACCTCCGAGCTCTCAAAACACTGTGCGCAGTCCATCCATGACTTCATATCGACCCCGGGTTCATGCCGATCAATATATTTTCTGAGATAAAGCGAATCTCCAGCAGGCATATGTCCAATAAAAGTGTTAATCTTAGACCTATCGGTAATGCCATTAACAGAAACTAGCTGTTGTTGGAATCTCTGGGTAACCATGGTGTCTCTAATCATTCCACTCTTCTTTCTTCTATCACTCACCACCGACATCTCACGCTCATCCTCACCGGTTAAAAACTTAAATTGAACCTTTTTCTTTGTTAGTGGTAACTCAGTTTCAAAAATATTGTCACCCAGCTGCACCGGAGAAATTTCAAGCCTCTTAATTGGAAGTTCAGTAAGATCAAATGTCTGTTTGGATCTCTCACTGCATGCCGGGCAGTCAACTTCAACAGTATAATCTGATCCATACCCCGTAATTCGAATCGCAGTCATTAGAGCATTTCTATCACCAGAAAGCATCGTATTTGGATTAACATTCTTGTTTACTATACAGGAACGAAGAAGTTCAGTAATAACAGAACCTTTTTTGATTAGTGCCCTAGACGTTAATATATCTTCTTCCTTAGCTGTCATTGCCGTCACTTCAATCGTTTCCTGTCCATGAAGTGGGCTGTCAACAGGATATGCCACCCCTGAGGAGGGCAAGGGAACACTCTCAACCGGAATTTCAATATCAAAGTCATCCCTCATCACGTTACGTGTTGGAATGCCTTGTTGCTGAGCTTGGGCTGCTGTGAATACTTCGTTCCTGAACGCTCTATCATCATTTTTTGTCATACTAATTATCCCAATGCAAGGTCTGGAATTGCATCCAGACTTTAGAATATAATATAGCGCCAAAAGAAAACTTGTAAAAAAAAAGCCCACCGAAGTGGGCTTTTCTAATAAAATTAGATTTTATAAAATTATTTTATTACTCTAGAACTGCAGGACGATATTATCGGCCCGAATAGTTATGGCTATTTCCGTCGGGTCCTCACTACCATAATCCAGATCATTAAAATTAGTTGTAACAAGCATGCAGCCTTTCAGGTCCCATAGTTCCACAACAGTACCGACCGGATCCAGAAGCTTAAGCTGGCAATCTCTCTTATAAAAATCAGCATAACCGGCACGGCCTGATACCGATTCAAAACCTGTCCGAATCCACTCCATCACCTGTTGTGCTCCAGATGGTGCAATAGGATCATGTAGAGTCAGTGAGATCTGCTCAAATTTGGTCTTGCCGGCAATGTAACGGAATGAATTTATGAACGGAATTTCCTGCTCTGTGGTTGTAACCGTAGGGCGTGCTGATGTCTTCATCAGAAATGAGTCTATGCCCTCTATTGCAAACACCCACCGAAATTTTCTTTTCGGTTCGAATTTATTCGGTAACATGTCCGTTACTGAGAGTGTCTCTGCCATTTAAAATCTCCTTAAAATCTTTACTAATCTAAATATACTCTAGCATCACAAAGCTTAGGCCCCGGTATCTATGGTGTTGGATACCACAAAGTCAAGCTCAATAAAGTCAATTGACTTTGTCGGTTGCAAGAATATCTTTCCTCTAATTGTGTTATTCTCAATATCTGCCTGGGTTGTAGTTGTAGCATCTATCTGTACACGATAACGATCGACACCCTGCTGCTGCTGAATGGTACTTAGTACCGGATCAACTGCCGAACTGAATCTGGCCAAGGTCTCCTCACGGTTTGGTTCAAACAATATTGTGTTTGCAATTTGTTTGACTCGCCGTCTAATGTCAATAAGCAATCGACGCACATTAATACGATCTAATGCGCTCTGTGCCTTGAAAAGGGTTCTCTGACCGTATACCAACGTCCCCTGACCTACCACATCAATAATTGGATTAACGTCCGTGGAAGCCAGGACATTATTGTCATCTACTGCAAGAGATAAGGTGCTCCTTAGAGCGTGTGTAACTACACCGCGGGTGTATCCCGCAGGGGCAAACCATGGAAATCCAAGGGCATCGTTAAGTCCATAAACACCCAGAACTCCAACCGATGCGGGTACCACACTAGTCCCGCCGACGCGGTCTCTCAATATAATGTCTGGAAAATAGGCAGCAGCAAAGGATGAATTCAAACCGCGCGCAGCAAATCGATCGGCTGTGTATCCGACGTCGGCAACGGCGGTAGAGCCGGTAACAAAACTATTGTTCTTGTCCTTCTTTTCGATATCCATGATATACATTGCATCGAAGCGGTCCTCCATAGCATCTAGAGCATAATCCGTAACGGATGGGTGGCGCAATCCCGGAATGGCTAACAGTTGAATATCAGCATTTGAATGTTCGGCAAGGATATCAATCGCCTTTCTGTAGGCCTGAATAGTTGGGCCAGATGCAACTCCTCCCTGGTTGGAAGAGTCATCATACTCCCTACGAACAGCAGCGTCGGTGAATGCGATCTTATCGTGATTAAAAATATTTACTCCATCAAAACCACCCTGCAGAAAAACGCTGAATTTAAGAGCCTTGGTTACATTTGAAGCCTTGGGAAAGTCCTTATCAACATTAAGGAACCTACCCATTTGTTTTGAACCATCCTTAAGAGTTAACTGAGTTACTGGATTCGCCCCTACTACTGCATTACGTCGATACCGGAATGCCTGTGCCTCGGCTAAGTTAGCAACATCAGATGCTCCCTCTACACTGGAAGTCACTACCTGAATTCGCTCCAATGTGAATCTATTATTACCAAAAACGTCACTGTCCAATATGGTCCCACCCTGATCAGCAGTTCCGGCATTGTCACCTACCACAGCATTTTGCCATGTAGTTTGAAAACTAGGATAGTACCTGGTCCAGGAATACAGGCTATCTTCGAAAGTTGTGTCCTGGTTTGGCTGATTCAAAATCGATTTTCGTGTAAACTGAACACCCCAATAGAAATTAAAGTCAGGTTTAAAGTTAAGCGTATCCTCAACACCAATACCTATATGCCACCTAAACGGTACCGGAGGCTGAGTAACTTCTCTCAAAGTGTCTGCATTTTGTAACGCCGGGGTTGCGCCGCCGTCGCCTGGAACGGTACGGGATTGTACAATACTGGATCCGGATGTCACCAGGTGAGCCGGACCACGGAAACCTATCGGTAATACCGTTGGACTAATTGATCCCCGTCCTTCCTGAACATCATTGGATATTTCAACTCGAATATACTGAGAACGGACAGGATACCTTCCTCTAACTCCAATTTTTTGAGCGCGTTTCTCCTTGTCGAAGTCAAAATATACCTCCATGTCGCCAATTATACGACCAATGTATCTATCAGACCCGGGATCAAGGCTCAAATTATTGAACTTTTCAAAAATTTCAGGATTTTTATCACTATCATCAATCTTTCTTACCATCAGATCAAAGCTGCCATACTCATTTCCAGGGGTCCGGTTCACCGGAGCAACTGCCATAATATTTTGGATGCTAATCTTTATCTGATTGGGTAGCAGGTCGTCCTTGTAAACGTCAACGGCAGAATTATATCCGGATCCATCCGCAAGGGCATGGACCTTAAAAAGATTTTTAGGACCATTGCCCATATCCTGGGATATAAACCATGGGCTTTTTGAATGCTGGAATCTGTCTTCAAATCCCTCAAAGTTTGGAATGCCGGCAGTGCTACCAGCACTGAGCGCAGTGCCAACATTCCTGGCCAGCGATGATGTTAGAAGAAATGCCAGCTCTGTCGGAGCGTGCCGAAAGGTGGAGGCATGCGTTAGGCGAGAGTCCGAGCCGGTGATAACTGCCTGAGCATTGTAGATATTGAAATGTGAGTATAGTAGATGACCAGCCTCTTCAATTTTGCTGGGATCTCTATTGAGCCGATTGGCAAAATAACCGTCCGACTGGGGATCAAATGATGCAGTAATAATGGTAGAGTAGGCTGAACTCTGTTTAAAGTTATTCAGATACATCACAAAGGAATTAACCGGTGCAGCATCATTCGAAGTTGGAGCTGACTTTGGTACATCACCACTGGGCCCTCCGGCTACTTGACCAGCACCACCCAATGTATTATCCTTGTAAACGGCACTGGAAAGTGAAAGCTGGACTCCAGAGGGAGCCATCAGGATGCCACGAACAATAGGTTTAGTTCGCTCGGCAATGCTTATTTTACTGTGCGTGCTGATACCGGCCGTGGAGAAAACCTTGTCGCTACTTGCGGCTGACTCTGACATAAAGCATCCCAGAATATATGTTCGTCCTAGGCCAGGTTGCCCCCATCCACTATCACGCACATATGTATTATCACCCAAATTTCCGTCATCTTGGGGAAGTTGTCCTCCCACAACAAAGCCTGCGTTGGTCACCTTACCTGTGTTGTTTCCGGTGGTGGTCTTCTTCTTACCGTCACCGGCCCCTAATAGACGTACAAAGGTACCTGCACTTCTATTATCCAGCCACTCTCGGAGGGCCAGGGCACCAAATTTGGTGCTATCAACATCCCCAAATCTCGAAACAAATTCTCTAATATTTCCTACGGTAATGGGAACAAAGGCTGGACCGGTTCTCGCCGTACCAATGACAGCAGCAGGGATTCCGCTGGGAGATACCCCTTGAGGTTGTGAGACGTCTATTTCTTTTGCAAATACTCCAGCGCCTCTCAGTGAATTTTCAGCCATTCATAAAACTCCCTTTCCTATTAACTATGGTTATACAAAGGTGACCCCGGCCTGGTCAATAATAAAGTCAATTGCGATAAACTCAACAGCGCGAGTTGGGACTATAACAATCTTACCATTTAATTGATTATTGAGGACATCGTCTTGTGTATTGTTAGTATCATCCATCACAACACGAAACTGGTCAATTCCTTGTTGCGCCTGTACTAGTGCCAACAGGGGCGTAACCTGTGATACGAAGCGCGCTCGAGTGGCAGGTGTATTTTGCTCAAACAGTATTCTTCTAGCGACACCTATTACTGCTCTTTTAACATCTAACAACATCCTTCTGACATTAACTCTGTCCAGTGCAGATTGTGCTAGTTGTAGTGTCTTCTGTCCGAATATCACAAAGCCGCTATTTGGGAAAGTCGCAATTGGATTAATTCGACTCTCATACAGTGTGTCTCTATCGACAGCAGTTAGTCGCACCTTGACATTAGTTACACTAGCAAGGGCACCTCGACTAAATCCTGCCGGTGCAAACCATGGTTTTGCTATATTATCATTCTGTCCTACCGCCTGTAATGCAGCCACCGAAGCCGGGGCATATAAAACCTGCCCACTCGATCGATCCTGGATAAATACATCCGGGAAATAACTTGCCACAAAATTGTTATCCACCCCTCGGCCGTCCATCTTTGCCGCCGTTTCATCAACATCCGGGATAAAATCACCCTCATTGTTGAATAACCTGGTCTGATTTTCATCGACTATCTCCAGGTCCATAAGATATATTGCAAGACCATAGTCACGAGTCCTATCCGAGGCGTAGTCCGTCACATACTGTTCTCTGATGCCTGGAATTGCCAGAATATTAATATTGCTAGAATATTTGTTAGTGAGCAATTTTGAGGCCATCCGATATGCACGAATAATGCTATTATCCTTTCCGGTACCTGCCGGTTGTGTCGACAGACCCAGATCTGAGAAATCTGAGGACGCTTTTCCTCGAGTTGCGGTTGAGGTGGCCCTATCATTCATGAGAAATTGATCACGATCGAGGATATTTAATCCGTCAAAGCCACCATAGAAAATGGTGGTAAACTTCGCAAATTCAGTAAACTTATTAAACTTTACAGACGATGAGTTAAGTAACGTTCCAAGCGTGATCCTGGTCTTCCTGCTGCCTGTTGGATCTATAACGGTGTAATTCTTTTCATTTAATTTTGCCATGCCTCGAATATAGGCAGCTTCCAACATATGTTCCTTGGCAGTACCGGTTATTGCTGAAATATGTCCGGCTGCGTCAAGCTCATTGTGTAAAGCCACACGAGACAGGGTAAATGCGTTATTATTGAATACGTCCACTCCTGCACCGGTTACTACCATGTCCAATTTCTGAATCCCGTGAAATTTAGTGTATGCATTTACAATTGGATTCAACTCCTGACTGGCATTCACTGCCCTGCTGGAGGTAATTCGTGTATTCTGCACGCCCCAGTAATATGCGGCACTAACTCTCTCCTCTGCACCGGCGTGTCCACTAAAGAGCGGGGTGGCCTTGGTGTTTCCCTTGGTAACCTTAAATCGAAGGGGTAACGGAGGCATGATTGAAGAGGTCAACAAAGAGGCAGTCTGTGCCGGGTGGTACTGAGCAGATTCCCCGGGTCCGGTATGGGCGTATCTATCCGCACAACCTGACATCCACAAACGACGACCGTATCCGAGCTGGCCCACTGCGGGGTTAACCGACGGTACATACGAAGCGATATGACTCAAAGCATCGCTAGTCTTTATTACCGGAATTCCGCCAAACCCGAACGGCAATGATGTCCTGGGTATATTACCCTTTTGTAGATCAGTGGACAACACCACACGAACACGTAGAGATCTATTCGCATACTGTCCAGTAACAACTATTCGTCGTTCTGTTTCATTTCGGCCGTCCCAATTGAAGCTCTCCTTCATATCACCGATGACCCTCCCAACAAATTGATTGCTGAGTGGGTCTAGATTGCACCCGGGATACCTCTCAATAATCTTTTTATCGACATCGGTATCATCAAAATTACGAATCTGGACTTCAAAAGTCCCATATGGGTATGTGTTATCAGCGGATGCTTTCAGGTTTGCGATGGAAACCTTAAATTTATCATTCGCATATGCACCGTCAGATAACGTCTCAACATAAAATAGGTCATACTCATTTGAACCGAAAGGTTGTGATTTAATCCATGGGGTTCTGGGGGTTTTATATCTGGTATCAAACCTGCCAAATGCATCAATAAATTCAAGGGACGCTCCGGCAGCGCCATTGGCCTTCTCAGTTGAACCAGAAAGTATGCCTATTGATCCAGCTTTGTCATACACCGGCGCAATATCATTGTCGACGGGAAGATCCAGGTATAATAAGTGCTGACGTTCTTGAAATTTGAGGGGGTCAGTATTCAGAATCTTTCCCAAATAATTGTTACTATCCGGATCCAGAGAAGCGCTATACACTTGAACGCCCTTCAGTCCGCCAGGTGTTTGGGCAAACGTTGCACTAGTCGATGATAGAATTAACTTAAATGCATTCCTGGGGTCGGTTGCGTCGGGACTGGCATAGTCTGGCCCCTGCCCGAGGTCCTCCGTGAGACCGGGAAGATTTATATTCCAGTCTCTTATACGAAAAAGTGAACCTGATGTAGTGAATAGTACGGCACGAAGTATCGCCACCACTTTTCCAGTAGTGTCATTAAACTTATGACCTAAGGTATGAATCTCACGGACATCTCCCTGGAAGCTGTCATTCTGTGAGAATATTGGGTACTGTATTGACTTGGACTGGCTAACATAGTGCTTTGCCACAATGAATTGTACTGCTCCATACTCGATTTGACCACCCTGGGTCTGGCCAGATTGGTGAGCGCCAGCGGGTTCAAGCTTAAAGCCGGCATTCTTCACTGTTCCCAGTCTCTCAGTGGTCAAAAAATCAGTGCTTACATCATTAGAACCACCCCCTAAGACTCGAACAAACGTACAACTTTGTTTGTATCGCAAAAATTCCTGTACTGCCAATACACCAAATCTATCCGCAGAAACACCACCAAATGCAGTATCAAATTCGTTAAAATTTCCCACCGTCACTGGAATAAAAGCAGGGCCTCTGAGGGCAGTTCCAACAACACCAGCAGGAATTCCGCTAGGACCTCTTGCCGGTAGTCCCAAATCTACTTCACGCGGAAAAAAACCAGGGGATCTAAAAGTCTGTTCAGCCATTCACACGTCTCCTTTTTCGTGAATAAGTATGTTCTTTTTTACGTAAGATACCGGTATTTCAAACAGCTCTATGAAGTAATGTTCTCAAGCACCTCCAAATTTACATATTCGACATCATCATGTATGTCCTTATAGACCACTTCTCCCTTTGAGGTGGCGGTTATTGAACGAATTGGTATTGAAAGTTTTTGACCGGTAAATGGATTAGTCATTAGACTACGTGCTGGTATTAATGGTGCACCTCCGAGGGCCCCACCAATATTCGCGGTCTTAACGTTATATACACCCGAGCCATCCCTAAGGTCTCTGGAATCGCTAGCAGCAATTGCATCACCAGCAACGGCAGACCCAGGAAAAATTGCACCGTCATCATCCAGATCTTGTAAAATATATTTATCAGAATCACCTGATACAATGCCTTGAACCGGTTGGCTAGTAAATGCGCTGGGGGAAAGTGATTCAACGGCAATTGCCTGAAAATGCAATTCAGGTGTTGAAACATATCTGCGCATGGGTGTTCGAGACCCAGGGTAATTCGGCGCAATTAAAAATGCCGGAACATCAATATCCATACTATACTTCACTAGCCTCTCGCTATCAGTAAAGTCATCAAAATTGTTACCGGGTGTGAGCTGTGAATTAACATATGCAATAAACCAATAACCCTTCTCCGTCTCCAGTCGAAATGTTCGCCTTCTCATATCAACATATGCACTCATTATGACAGCCATCATATCATTGACCTGTTGTGTATATTGAGCCCAAAACGTAATATTGTACGATACCGTAAAAAATTTAGTTGGAGGAATCGTAATAATTTCAAATATATTTCTATTTAAATTCGGTCTAAGCAATTGCCCAAGCCGAGTTGCTATCGTCGGAGCCGGCTGAGCTCTCTTCGTCGCCAATGCCCCGGGCTTAGCTGAATCATACTGGGATATAGCATTATCGGAAGCCGAACGTCCTCCGACCGTATTTCCATCAGACGCAATATCATCTGCATTTTGTAAATTTAGCTTATTGATCAGTCTCTGATAGTCAATATCATCCTTACTGAGGCGCTTCTTAATTACCAGTGGCTCACCCTCTCCAGGACCGCCACCCTTTAAATTCTCTTGTTGTACGCCGGTTCTCTGCATTGAAATTAATGGCAGAATTAATACACCTGAATTGTCTCTCAACGGCCTTTTACGCCTCAGGATTGCAAACCTTTCGCCAGTTGCAAAAATAACCGGAATTCGTCTAGACTCCTTTTCCAATTTATAGAAAAATGGAAGCTCTTCATTAAACAAATTAAATAATGCACGATCAACGTCCTCGATTGTACACGAAGGCATATGCAAATCATCAGGAATATTCGCGCCCTCATATCCTGATGAGGTTGAGTTGGCATCCCCCTTACCCTTAGTAAATCTAGTTGACATTTAAAACTCCCATCAATCGTCCCCATAAAATGAAGAATCGATAATTCCAGCTTCATTTTCCTTGTCATTGCCACCCCGAGGTGAAACCTCAGTTGGCTTTGAAATTGGTTTTTCAAGTACGCCCTTTTCCTGCAACGATCTCACATCCCCGGTCTTACCTAGACGATTTTCCTCAAACCCCCTCTGTTGTATATACGTCTCCTGTACAGCATCCTCATCACTGTATGATTCATCTGTCGGGCCGATTGGGTCTCGAAGAATCTGTCCAATTCTAGCCTGTTTACCGACTACTTTAATTCCGGTTGAGTGCTCAACCTGACCGTAAATATTGCTAGTAACTAAGGTGGAAGTGACCTCAAAAAAGACGTCACCATAACTAAAATAATCACCGGGCTCAATATCAATATCCTTATCCAACATATCACGTGACTGGATATAAACGTTTATACTGTAATAATTCTCCATTCCAAAACGAGTTGTACGAACCTCCGAAGGATCCCAGTCAACGCGGGCGTCAATTTCAACTGGAGGGTCAAAAACCTTGTCGACTGATTCTTCATAAACATCATGTATGCTGGACAGATCCTCTCTGACTTTATAAAAATAGATCTTTTGCCCTATTACGTCCTTAATAATCTCCTTATTTAGATCCGCAATAAAGTCAATTTCTCGTGGTGTTATGAAAAGTCTAGACACGCCCTAATCTCCTAACCCATGATGATAGCTTTGCCATTGGGAATGGGAATGTTTTTCAACAACCTCAATATAGCATCACTCTTATCAGCCTCCGCTATTACCAATTGATTATAAGTCATCTTGTCAAGGATTTCCTTAAGGGTGGTTTTTAGATCTGACTTCTCCTCACGACCTTGCGTTATAAGAGCATCTCCATTAAGACTCAATTCGGCATCAGCAATAGGCACTGTGCTAAATTTAGAGCGTACCAACCCTAAAACCTCCTTCGCACACGCTAATGTATACTGCCTAACCCACTGGCGGCCTATGCTATTAATCCTATCAAATTGCAGGTTGCCATATGGTATATTTGATAGATTGTTGGTGCCAAATTTTGTATCGTCTCTATAACTCGGATTGAAAGGGTTATTACCAAAGCCAACACGCAACCAAAGACTCTTCGGGTCATCCATGGTAGGCCTTGGAAATATTCGAATTTTTGTGCCCATAATCCTATAGGAATAATTTGATCGCCTAACTCGATTGGATAAATCCATTTGCCCAGCCCTCAAAACATCCTCAAAAACAGGCAAGACATAAAATATAGTCTCTGGAGTAAATGATTCAAATGAAAATTCGTTATTCAAATAATTGATCGCTGACGTGGTGTCAAAAAATCTATAGGCAGCCTGAGGTGAAAAGTGATACACCTCCAGAATTTTAAGTTTGGTGACAGGGCTATTCAGACTTGAAGAAAAAATGAGATTATCACTTCCATCCTTTAGAAGGTCATATATGTCATAATCCTGAACACCCTTTTCCAACTTAATTGAGCCTGACATTGAATTATACGAACCACCTAATCCAGCTTGGCCTGCGTATGGTTCACCCAGACGATCAAGGTAATCTAAGCTCGCCCTGGGTAACATTTGTTCAAAGCCATGGGGACCAATATTTGTTGAACCTGATATTGCGCTACCGGTGGGGAAACCTAACAGATCCATCATCTGAGACTGGGCCTGATATATGTTAACAATAGAACTATATTCAAGCAAAGATTCTTCGAAACACGCCCAAATCTGTTTCTTGGTAAGCTCAACGCTAAGAATGTCATCGCCTAATTTACGTTTAGTAAATGTTACTAGCGCATCTGCCTCCGTCTGAAAAGCTGCATCTTTATCAAAAAAACCAAATGGAGTTGGATTCAGCGTTGTCGCAAATGTAGCCACCTAGATCTCCCGGGAAGTATCCCTAATAAGTAGGTAAAACTCGATGTAGCTGCTAGACATCTAGCCCCTGAAGTCTCTAAAATAAAATAAAAAAGGGGCACCCCGAAGGATGCCCCCAAAAAATATAAGCATTTTATCTTTTTTGCTAAACCAAACTATGACCTAGTCCGGTACTGTTGCCGTCGCCGTTCCACAGATCCAAGCATTAGCGCCTGCCTTGGTACATACAATCGTCTGGTCTGCTGCAACTGCAAGCTCTTTTGCATAAACTCCAGCGCCATTCGTTACCGCAGTTCCGTTGATTGTGGTTGCGGTGGTACCATCACCCTCTGAGCTCAGCTCAAAACCTGCGCCGCCGATGTCGGTAATGATGACCCAGTGGCCGGTTGGAACGGATGTTGGCGAAGGCAAATAAGCACGATCATTAGCGTCGTTGGCTTGGTCCACCAAGGCAAGTTGCGTGGTGACTTTGATTCTGGAAGCGGTGGCAGCTGCGGCAGCTGCGGGAGCCTCGACGGATTGTGTGCTTAGTGCTGAGGCAACGTCTTCCAGAACGAAGCCAGTGCCGGTTGACTGAACCAGCCCTTTTGCACCTGTAACTGTTACTTTTGGCATAATCTTTCTCCTTTTGCTCCCAATGCTTCCGGTCCCCTGTGGGTGTCAGGTGATTATAATGGTCCGGGCCTACCGATAAGTAGGCATTAGCACATATGTTTTACCGGCTAAAATCTAACCGCCCAGGACCTTCATGAACCACAGGGCCGCACCCATCCCAAACTGTACAACTGTAAAGACGGTGATGGCTTTTATTTTAAATGACTTGAGATGTTGAATTTCATCCACAAGCTCTTTTAATTGAGAAGGAGATGCCACCTCATCAATCTTCTCCTTCCATGCCTTAAGGTCATCCACCCGATCTTCTCGGGCCCTCATCTGCGCAATTTCCTGTTTTAACTCCTGAATTTCTGTATTCAGTGCTTGAATACTACTTGCCAGAGTTTCTAGCTCTTTAAGCACCAGTCTAGAATATTCACTCCATCCATTCTCATCAGGCATCAGACATCTCCCCCACTATCGGAATTGGGCATCGACGATAAAGACTCTAAGATAAATGAAGATTTATCCTCTAATTTTTTTCTACGAACCTTCCTGTCACATATCATATTATGAAGCTCTTGCAAGTGCCCTACAACAAAGTCTCTTACTTCATATACCTCCGCCCAGTCCTTTTGATTACTGCACAATTTTTCGCGGAGTTCACGAAGACGAAGTATTGAGCCCTTGACATCGATATTCTGCATAGTACTACCTTGCTAATACATGCTAATTATTGCGTTGTGATGTAACATTGCTCATAACTAATAAAATCTACAGTATTTTAGAACCAGATTAAAAAAAAGGGGGGGCGAAAACGCCCCCCCTAGGGTTTGGATTATCACCAATCTAAGATTAGATGATATTAAGATCCTGAACCGTTACGGTACCGTAGAAGTCACTGCGGACCATCTTCTTTCCGTAACGAGTCATCACACCCTTACGTGGGGTGAAGTCCTCAGGAGCGAAGATCGTCGGAGTAACGATGAGAGGTACGTACGGAGCGTACACATACCCGGTCTCAAGGTAGCTACCACCCTTATACCCAACAAGAACCTTGTTGCGTGGGAAGTAGGGGTCCTTGTAGACCGTGAAGCGATTGCTCAGTGTACCAATCTTTTCGGCACCAAGTGACATCGGCTGACTGACCTGTCCATCACCATCAAGAGTATAAGATGGACGATACAGGACCGAAGCCTCAAGCATTGTTGCAACATCGGGGCTAACCACAATAAAGTTGGCCGATCCGCGGAGAGTCAAGCGATGAATCTCGTTGGCAACATCAATGATTGTCTCAGTAAGGGTCTCATACCACTCGCGAACCGTTCCTGCAAAGGATGGTCCAGGTGCGAGGGAATCGAGCTTTCCAAGTGCCTTACCTGTTTCCTTATTGACAAACTTACCTGGCGCACGAGACCAATATCTAACAACCTTGGCTCCCATAAGGAGGTCATTAAGAATCTCACGATCGATTTCCAGAGCAATCTGCTCAGAAAGAATCTGAGTAAGCTCAACCTCAGCGTCTAGACTGTGGTAAGCATTCAGGTCCTGAGCAAGCTCCGGAGACCAACGAGCGCGCAGCTTGCGGGTTACCGCAGTAACAGCCAGAGACTCAATCTTGATATCAATCTCTGGGATTGCCGGACTCGGATCGGTACCGAAATTGGACTCGAAAGTCGGAATTGTCAGCGACGAACCATCGGAGGCTCCGGTTTCAAGCGATGGAGAAAGCGGATACGAAACGTAAACAGTCTCGGCTTCATGCTTCGTACCGGTAACGATACACATTAGAACCGCATTCGCGGTGTTGACACCAATAAGTGGATCCGACGTAAAGCCAGCGTTTGAGGTGTACGTACCCATCTGGTTCAAACGTCGAACATTACAGATGTTCTCGCCACCCTGAAGGGTACCAGGCACCTTGTCAACGCCCGGGTCGGCAATACCATTACCTGCGGCACTTCTAAATGTACCGTTGGTGTGGAATGCCCACTCTTTAGCCAGCGTAGTATCACCATCAGTTGCGGCCGAAAGCGGCACGAACACTGCCTGGAACTTGCCGGTGTTGGTGCGGGCGGGGTCGCCTTCAATCAAGTCGGAGACCTGCGGGTCATACTGTAACAATTTGGCATCAGTAGAACCGGTATGTGTAAGAGTACCACCGTTGTTGATAGTTTTGTTATTACCAAAAGCTCCAGAAGCCGTAAGGGTAATGGCAGCCGAATTCTTGTGTACCCGAGTAAAGCCGGATCCAGCGAGGTCATACTGACCACCTACCCCTAGGGAACCAGAGCGTACGCCCTTGCCCGCGGGATCGTTATAAATGGAACCCGAACCTGCGTATATCGACACATTACCAAAGTTCGATGAACCGGCCGTATACGACTCTCTGCCACCGTACGTATAATCCAGATAGAAGAGCAGTCCGGAAGGAAGACTCATCGGCTGGATGGAAACGAGCTCATTGGCAATTAGACCGCCAAAGACCCGACGTACGATTGGGAATGCAATATTTGTGAAACCCTGTAGATCACCGGATCCGGCCATTGCGCCGGCTCCAGTAGAAACACTGTTGGCCTCACGAAGTACTTGGGCTGCCTGATTTTCAAGCAGACGAGACATGTTCTCGCGATTTACACCGTCCAATCCACGGAGCAAACCAGTGCGGGACCACTTCTCCACAAGCAATCGATTTTGCGAACCTAGGTGTCGTTGCCGAATACCTTCGGTTAGCTGATTAAGTGAGAAATTTTTGGACATTTTTCATTACTCCTTATTGTAATTTAAAATCCTAGTTTATTAGTCCTGGTTTATCCCTGCAAGAACGGCCCATCTATCCACCTCAGTTCCACTTTTGGACGGCGCTGCCGACCGGATTGATCTGGAAGACGATCCGAGCGTCCTAGCAATTCTACCCTCAGTAAGGGTACCGCCACGCTTCTTAAGCGAAACGGTCAAGCTCTTATAAAGCAGTTTAGCCTCACGAAGAGTCTTTGCACTATCAAGTGCCTCAACGATTGCCTTCTGCTGTCTGGTACTGAGATTCCTGTTTTGCATTAATTTATTAACATATAAGAGCTTTGCATTAAACAGGTTCATCTCATTAAGCTGGTTCTTCATGGCCGAGATAACTCTCTTGGTCTTGCCCAGCTTACCGGTAAGAGCGCGATTTTTACGGCTCTCTTTGATTAGTGTTTTTCTGGTTCGAGATTCACGAATATTTGTAGGTCTGTGAGAGCGACTGGTTGTTCGCCGGCGAGAAGCCTGGCGACGTGCACGACGTCGACGGAACGACTCAACAGTAGGAGTTGGTACATCGGGATCACCGAGCTCATCATCAAGAGCATTGAGAAGATCTTCTTCATCAACATCAACAACAACATCACCCAAATCTTCGCCGCCATGATCCAAATAAGGATCAGCATCTGCAGCTTCTTCCTGCTCACGCAAACGGCGCATACGACGAAGCTCGCGACGAAGCATCCCTTCATCAATTTCAAGAACTTCCTCTTCACCACCCTCTTCCTCTTCGCCACCTTCCTCTTCCTCTTCGCCGGCGTATTCTACGCCAACATCAAGGGCCGTAACGTCAGCACCTTCGATATCTTCAACGCCTAAAGTTTCAAGATCTTCATCATCAAGCACAAGATCAAGCTCATCAAGACCGGCTTCGTACACATCGCCCTCCTCGACTTCTTCTTCTTCGGCACCAAATTCCTCTTCGTCTTCGCCGCCCTCTTCCTCTTCGCCGGCGTATTCTACGCCAACATCAAGGGCCGTAACGTCAGCACCTTCGACGTCTTCAACACCGAGTGTTTCCAGGTCTTCATCATCAAGCACGACATCAAGCTCGCGCAAATTGCGTTTAGTTTCGAAAAGCCTATCAAAAAGCGTTTCAGCACGTCTTCTAGACATTGTTTTAAACTCCTTTAAAATTCCGTTGAATCTCGAACGAAGAAATTTCCTTTCATTCGCTCTTTTTGTAAGTATTGCGCGTCTACGCAAACTTGTAACTTCTTTGATCAATCCTATGTAACTTTTACGCACAGACTCTCGCAAATCCTGCGATATTTCTTTATCCTCTATAAACTCTAATATTCGATCTAGTTTCTGAATTTTTTCTTGAAGCCTTGCAATTTTAGACTGTCTGAGTGTTTTTGGATTTTTAATCACATACGCTAATGCACGAGCAGATTCTTGATTTAAGGTCATGACCTCGTCATCGTCAGTCTCCTCTTCACCCACTTCAATATCATCAGTTGAAAATGCGAAAGTGGCATCACCGTGCACATCAATATCAATCTTGCCTTCGGGGGTTGGTTCATCCTCGTCCCCAACAAGAATGTCATCCATTGTTAAAATAGCTTCATCCTCGTCTTCAACGTCGACTTCATCACCAGGTTCATCACTGACCAATTCTTGTTCAATAATTTGCCTTATCTTGGGGGTGATGTTGTCAATGATTTTTTGCTTAGCGGTCTGCTCAGCAACTTTCCTTAATTTAACTGCATCAGCTACTGCCTCTTCAAATAATGACATCTAATGCTCCTCCATTGTGATTAAATATGTGTGCACACGCAAAAGTTAATTATCAACTTTTTTACTAGCACGTTTAATTGCAACATGTTTTTTTCTACGCCTTTTTTCACTTTTACTTTCGTATCTAGATTTAGACCTAACATCACGTAAAAAACCTTCCTCTTTGCAGCACCGTAAAAATTTTCGAATTAATTGATCCACTGACCTAATACGGCCTCCCATCTCTACACTTACGTTAACAGGTTTTGACAAAATGAACCCCTATTCTGCCTTATCAGCCATCATATCGATGTAGTCCCTCAGGGCTTTAAATTTCATGATAGCTATTTCATCATTGTCAAGCATGTCCTTTAAATTAAATGTAACCAATTCATAGCCCTTTGGGGTGGCTGTTGGTGGTGGAGGGCTAGAATATCCCCTCTTTGTACCGGTTCGCCTATAGGATTTCACGCTAACCGCCGGTGCCGTGCTAAATCCTCCTACGGTCGATCCACCGGGCGCGCCTTTATATAAACCAGGAATAGCTACAATAGAATTTTTAGCAACAGAAATGTTTTCAGAAAATTTAGTATTGCCAGCCGCATAATAAAATGGGTCCGTGCGATTTGCCGCCAAAGAATCAGTGGCATGTGCATTTACATTTAGCTTAGACGAAATCTTAGATTTAATATCGTTGTCTAGCTTTTCATCATCCAACTCTTCTACCTCATATGGATCTTCATCAAGATACGGGAAACTTTGTTGTAATGACCTAGGTTCGAACCTACCACTAGGTACAGACAACCCATATCCAAGACCACTCCTAGTATCATTAAAAACTGGAGAGTGATTCCGGTAGGTCCCGCGGATGTCTATTTTTGCCCGTCTATCCATACAAACCCTAATTTTACGCATTATCTTAACTACACAATGCTAGTTTAAATATGCATACCGTTAGGTTTGATTTCCGTTCAAGTTAAGCTAGCTTAACCAACCTTATAGCTGCTGCTTCCGTTTTCATTCGGTTGTATGAGCTTTCCTAGCGTCTGACCAGAAATAAGTTCGGAGGCCGTCTTCGGAGAAAGCTTGCTACCATCTCCCATATATGGTGTGTCATTTGGCTCCACACCAAAATCAGGAGGAGGATCCCCTTGCTTTGTGGGATTTACAGTGCCGGCCCCGGGAGAAACTGGATTAGGTACCCACGGACTGGCCGGATCCCCACCACCACCGGTCCTAACATCACTATAATCCGGAGCATCAACAAAGTTCGGATTAAATGTCCCAAACATTATATTTTTAGTATTCACACCATCAAGGATGTTCTTCTGATAGTAATCTCGTCTTTCGTCATCATCAAGTTCTTTTTTATAAATTGGTGAAGCTGGAAATGCCGCTTGAAGGGTTGCTGTATCTGCGGATCCACGGGGGTCTAGTCCTTTTTTGGTGGTCGGAATTTCAACTATAATTTGAGGAGCGCTGGGCATGTAAATTCTCCAAAAAGCTAAAGAGCTTTTGCAATTCTTTTCTTAATTTTATTTTTAGCTGCGTGCACACGTCGGAGGGCTTTCTTTAAACGAACTTCCTTAATTTTAAACTTGGTTTCGTTTATTCTTTGAAGTGCTTTCTTTAAGCGAGCTTCCTTAATTTTAAGAGCTTTAACATGGTCAATATCCTTAGCTAAAGTATTGGCCTGATCATCAGCATCAACCTCATCAGTTTTATTGGCAACCTTCTCAGAATCTTCTTCACCGGTCTCTAAAACTTCCATAATTCGGCGTTTTTCTTGCAAGACCATTTTCTTTAATATGGTAGGTGTGAGTTTTCTTACTTTAGACATTTGATCCTCCGCTGTGTCCTTATAATACATATCTATCACATGCAATTTTTGCTATCGTATTTTCTTCTCAGGAAATGCTAAAGCAGCCCAGTTCTGAGATGCACTCCCGAAAACTTCCTCGGGATCACCTATTTTTTCTTCGCCATCACCCGAAACTAAGCCACCGGTCTGAGACCCACGAGACGGAGCCTCCATACTAATTTGTTCCTGTAGGGTTGTTTTGGCAGTATTTTCGAAAATTGAAGCCATAATAGGGTCGTTGGTCAGGCTATTGACGGTTTCAGAAACAGCATTATTAAATTGTGTCAAATCGGGAGCGCGCCGGCGGGGCTTTGATTGCCTTGATAAATTTTGAGGTTTTAATCTAGCCTTTTTTTCCCCCAATCCTTCTGACAATATTTCCATTAGGCATTCTTTAACTAAATTTTTAAGCGTTTGTTTGGTGACTTTCATCTAAATTACCAGTCTAAGATTTCGTTAAATATTCTATCAATTCTATCTGTCTTTTTAAAATAATTGTTTAATTCTGACGATGATACCGCTTTACCTTCTTGCATCATAAACGCTCCAGGTGTGGATGGCTCAGAGACAAAATCCCAACAAATCAATTGAAAGTCATCTTGTACAACTTGATAATCACCATCTTTTTGAGTTGAACCAACCCCTCGTGATGAGATGCCTAAGGTTACACCGGCCTCAACTAAATTCTGTAGAATTTTACCACATGGCGTATTCAACAATTCCACCTCGCCATAACAAACATCCCCATCCATGTGAGCTTCCCTAATAATGTGTGAGACATTCTTAAGTTCAACCACCGATGAATCGGGGTGGTCACACTCTCCAAGAGCACGATTTTCCTTAATAAATTTTTGATAATTTCTAACTTCACGTTCGAGGATGACTGTTGGATATATTCTCCCATTTTGATTAAGCGTATTTGCTTTTTGAAGAATTCCCTTCAAGATAACTTTCCCATCATTTTCTTCTTTAGATTCCTTTATCATATCTTTGGAATATTCAAAAGGTGCCCAGTCGGATAGGACTTTAAGATTTTTCATCATCATCTCCCAAAATTTCACAATGAAGATTAGCTAACATCAACGCCTTAGAAATCGATTGATCACAGATATTTGTCGGATCAAATTCGAGAATTTTATTCATAACACGTTCATATTTTTCTGTCAATATAGAGTTCTCACAAGACTGAATATATTGATTAAGGTCGTCGACAATATCCTCCTGCAGCAACTTAAGCTGAGCGGCCAAATTTTCGCCGCCATTAGTTGAATCAAATGCATATGCATTTAAAATTTTAATCTGTCGATCATTTAAGCTGTCGACATACTTTTCATTAAATTTCTGAAAAAATATTCTAAACGTTAGTGGATCACAACTCTCATTATAGGCGATAATGTCAGAATTTTCCGTATTACCCTCCTGTAACAGCCATTGACACACGCCATCCTCAAATTTTGCGACGCGCCCTATGTCAACCGAATTGTTATGGCGCCAGTCGTTCATTAAAGTTTGAATAGTCGCATAACTTGTGTAATCGGTAACTCGCCTATTATAAAAATTTCTCTCGTTTAATTTATGGTTAATATCCTTTATCAACGAAGATTTTTGTGACCGTAATTTTACCTGATTTATTTTCTTAGTCGCGTCGCGGGCTTCACTTAAAATCCTTGTAGCCAGTCCACTATGTTCTACTCGTGTTTTTACCAATGCATTAAAAAGACGAAACTCCCGATATAGCTCCGTCCCGGACTTGAAGTGGGTACGAATAATATCCCTACATTTTCTGGCATCAGCAAAACGTTTTTTTACTACTGCATCAGCAATAAACTGCACTAATTGTTCAAAAATAATACCAACGTTTCTCTTTTTATTATGTACCTTGCTCATCTGTGGTATTTTCCTCTTCGGTTGCTTGATCGTTATTGTCACGTTCTGACAGCAATTGATCCCTTTTAATACCTATTGCACTGCCGAGACTACTTAAAACGCGTTCAACCTCTTGAGTTAACTTATGACTCTTCATAATTTTCATCTCGCCCTTTTCTAAGGTACTAGTATTTTCGCCAAATGGATTTCTTAAAGAATTGCGACCAAATGGCATATTCATAGAATCTTGTTGCCTCGCCGGTTTACCCACGCTAGTCATGCTGAGAAAGTCTGGCATATCAAGATCGCGCCGACCTCCACGAACCTTTCTTGACTTTTTTATCGGTTCATTGAATATATTCCTAATCTGGTCCTGCACGCGGGATGGTGTATCCGTATCCTCAATTGAAAAGGGTGGATGGTCGTCACCTTCTTCATCCTCATCATCTTCCTCATCATTTTCATCAATATCGGTAAATGATGTCAATAATTTTCCTGGGGTTTCATCAGCTGCGAAAAGACCTCCTTCCTCACCTCCGGCCTCCTCACCCCCAGCTTCTTCACCGGCTCCGGCCTCAGTTGCCTCCGTAGCTGCCTGTTCAAGTTCGGCATCTCTAATCTTGTCTCCCTCTTTTCCAACCTCAATTTGCTTGATTTCCTCATTTGTGAGACCCAGAACATTCTTTCGAATCCAGTCCCTAGAAACCATTCCCTCGGGAGCCGTACCGGCAATCTCAAATCTGGCACGAATTAATTCAAGTTTTTGCTGTTGGGCGACAGAAGACGGGTTGGATAACATTAATTCAAAATCAATTAAATCATCACTATCATACCCATGACAGTATAGATGAATCATCGCCAACTTATTAAGTTCTGCTATAACAGTCTTCTGAATTCGCTGAATATTTCTCGAGAACCTAATATCCTCTTGGGCTAGGGTGGCCTTTGCACCGATATCTTCATCGTATCCTAGATATGCACGTGGTACCTTGAGAGCAGCAAACAATTTCTTTTGAATATACTCCACATCCTCAATTGCAGCCGTATTTTGACCTCCTGCCAAAGTATCAATCTTAGTACCGGACTCACCACCGCGAACAGGAAGAAAATAATCCTCATCAACCGACATAGGATTATACCTGAGATCGACTTGTCCTGAATCTTTATTAATTACAGTACTCCTCTTTAGGCTAGACTGTGCCTGCTCCAAATAATTTGAAACTTCATCCGGGGGTACATTTCCAACATCAATATAAAAAACTCGCCTTTCCGGTGCTCGAATAACCCTGTATACCAGCATAGCGTCTTCAATTAAAATTAATTGTCTCCAGATTCGTCTGGCGGATTCTAGGACAGATGTACCATAAGGAAGAAAAGCGTCATTTGCAAGTAACCTAAAATGTGTAATTTGCCAGTTTTCTAAAGTAGTGTTACCCTGTGTCAACCACCTAAACCTGACTGCAGCAGGGTTATTCGGGTCGAAACTCTCCTCACGCTCTATTTCAGAAATTGCAATTGGAAATGCATTGATTACACCATATTCCGGAGAAATATCATTGAATAAAAAGAAATCACCATACTTACACAGATTTCTAACCCACATTACAAGATTAAACTCAACATTTAAAACATCATAAAATAGATTGTGTAATAACTCTTGAATTCTCTTGTTCTCTGAATAAATGTGTAAAACGTGACCCTGCTCATCAGGCGAAACGGACTCTTCAGAATAAATGTCTAAAGCAGATGCAATTTCAGGTGTTGCCTCCATTTCACTAAAATCACTATAACGTGACATCCTGTCATAAGCACCGTATGCACTCAGAGTTGAATTGTAGACATCACTATGGTTACGCCTAAATAGCTCTAATGCCGTTGATGCCGTTGGCTCAGTAAAGTTTCTGACCTTTCTCTTTACAATCGGGCCCGATCTAAAAAGCTGTGTTAATTTTTGAAAAAGATTTTTTGAATTTTTAGCCATTTTAATATTCTATAAAAAAAATTACTTACATAAATCACAATAACCAACTCATGTCGCCATAAGCAGAGTCTACCGATCCAGACTCTGGCATTGTTGATAATATCACCGGTTTGAAAGGGTTCAAAGCGTACTTTTCGAACGGGCTTCTTGATTGTTGTCGCGGTTTTGAGGTATTAATTGCAAACCCATCTAGCATAGCACGATTGCTATCAACAGTATGTTTACTATAATCAACCGAGGTATCATAAAGCCAGATACCTATTGCAAGTGCCATAACCAAATCATCATTCTTCCCTTTTTGGGCCTGAGCTTTGGTACCCTTCCATATAAACGTCTTCAATTCTTCATAGAGCCTTGAAGAGTAAATTCGGATTTGCCTGTTTCGTATTACCTCTTCAAGCTTGGTTAAAATTTGACTGCGTGTCTGACCAGACGTTGTAAATCCAATCTTATGAATCATACTATCCGTACCATACATCGCAGCAAATTTATCACGCCTATTCTTGAAATATAGATTTGGGTAAGCTAACTCCTGTAGCTTCATGACAACGGCATAACCGTATGTATTATTTTCCGGACACAACAGCGCCTTATTATAGCGCATGCCGGCCTCATTTAAAAGTGTCGCAAATTGATCAGGTGGAATTTTTCCTTTGTATTCAGCAACTACCTCCGACTCACTAGTATCAATAACCTGAAATGTTGAATAGTCGGCTGCATCACCTCTAGCGATATCAGCAGAAATAACGTATTTGTGTTCACTCAATGCATATTTCCAGACCCATACCCCCATCTCCGGACCCCATTTCTCCAGTGGTGCACAGACCCTAGTTCGCATAAATTCAATATCATCAGCGCTCAAAAAAGTATCGCCACTTGCAGCAAAATCACACATTAGTTCCTGCGCAATTTGCTTTTGGCTCAGATTGCGGCATTCAGTTTCAAACCACTCTTCATCACGTTCCGGATGTACATCCCATGGTAACTTAATCGGATTGAACTCATTTTCGCGTGCAACGGCTTTCATATATAAATCGTAGTACTGACCACCAACCCCATGAGGCGTTGATAGTACAATAGCACGACCACCGGTTGACACAGTGGGGTATAATCCGGTCCATAATTCATCAAAATTTCTAACAAATGCCGCTTCATCAACAATTAGAAGAGAAAGTGCTTCTGAACGGCCGGCATCATCTGATGTTGGCACAGCCTTTACTGATGATCCATTTGAAAACTCCAAAGACTGTTTGTTGTTTGAAGTAAGCTCTGGTAGAACAAGCCACCTAGGGAGACTTTGTAATGCAACCTTAACCTTTTTAATAAAGTTCATTGCAACGCTTAATTTGGTCGCGATGACCAGGATGTTCTTGTCCTTATAAAAAATGGCTAGCCAAACAGCATAAGCTGCAGTCAGCGTGGATATTCCCAGCTGTCTAGACTTCAGGATAATATTAAAACGATGTTCAACAAAATTTTCCACGCATTCATCCTGGAAGGAAAATGTGTCAAACTCTATAAGACCCTTTTGCGGGTGTTGGATCTTCACATACTTGTTAAAAAAGTAAACGGGCTTTTTCCCGCACTTCACGATCTCTTTTACTTGCTTCTGTTTGTTGACAGGTGCCATTAAGCATCAATCTCTAAATCCGCATATCGTCTATAGTATGCAATTTTCCTGGGAGAATTGGACGTCGCTTGAATCATCTCAATATCATCTCTATTGGATAATTCTGAAATCTTAAGAGCATGACCGGTCGAATCTTTAAATTGTTTTTTAATATCTGCAATTTTATTATTCAGTCGGTCCATAGACTCTTCAGCTAGTGATCGGACCTGATGACTCATACTTTGTTCTGAGGCAAAGTGAACGATAGTAGTATATCTTAGGGTTAGTATATTACCCTGCAGGGAGTGACCAATAGAAATTGTCCCATCCCCACCCTTACCAAATGTGGTATTTAAAATGTTACCAAGAGCATTAACGTTGTTTGAGCTAAGCATAGATTTTCTCCATCATTATAACTATGTGAACACCAGTTAGTCTTTCCCGTAGACCCTAATAGTTTTTCACATCGTAGTCTTAAATAAATTACTAATTATTTTTTAGTCCTGTTACTTGCCTGTGTTCCATCATAAGAGCACTCCTTACAGCACCGATAATTATGATATGCCTTAAGATCGTCACTATCTGAAAATAATACACCACACTGCGGACAATCAAATGGTGTTCCTGGATTATAATCCTTCGGCACTATACAAATAAAATCTTTAAATCTCTGCATTTTACGATCATTTGATAGAATAATCCAGTCATCACTCAACTTGAACGTGCGCATCTTTATTCCTTCTCATTATCTCAATATTGTTGTCAACGGCATCCTTCACAGCATCAACATGTGATATCACCAATATATTCTTGAACCATTTCTTTAGTGATTCCAGAAGTCGATTGCATGCCTCTACATTCATCTCATCCAATGCACCAAATCCTTCATCGATAATTAGCATATCAGTCTTAGGCAGAGAACTGATGTTTGTGAGTGCCACACGAATTGCCATGGAAGACACCATCTTTTCCATCCCTGAAGCACACTCAATTATACGTCTAGAGTCTCCGTAATTAATAAATATGTCCATGTCATTTGAATTCGAGTCGGCTTCAAGCTCAACAGTAAAACCTACTACGCCCTGTAAAATTTTGGATATCTCTACATTGATTGCCGGCAATTGTGCACTCATTATCCATAGAGGAATTCCTTTCTTTGAAACAGCATTCATGAATAATTCATAAGCCCTCCACTCCTTAAGGATCTCAGCATACTTGGCTTTTTCTAATTGTAATTTTTCAATTTCACTAGTCAACAGTCCAATTTGTTCTGACAGGCTTAGCCTCTGAGTATCAAGTTGATTAATTTGAGTGCGTAAATTTTTTACGTCTGCATGAACTTTTAATACCTCTTCAGGAATATCATTCCTCACCTGAAGTCTCATCTCAGCTAATTTTTGCTTCATTTCATCAATTAGATTACCCAGAATGTTTTTCTCATTCTGCAACTTATCAATTATTAGCTTGTTTCTAGAATATTCTAGGTGCAATTCTCTTTCATCAATCAATATTGCATCGTATTTAGCAATTTTATCCTTGAGATTCTCCTGTATAGTACATTGGAGAGCTTTTCTGGCTGCGGTTAGGTGTGACATTATCTCTTCGACTTTCCCTTCCTGGGATGTCAATTTGAGCTTATTCTGATGTGATTCCTTAATGTACTTGCAAGTCGGGAATTCATCTCCACACGGAACGCTAGCTAGCTTCTTCACTGACCTCTTTTGATTTTTTAGCAGTGTCTTCTCTCGTTCATAATTGTGTTCAATCTCAACCAGACTCTTTTCAAGATGCTGCTGTTCCACTAATTTTTCATGCAGCTCATCAATTGGAAATTGTTTTTTTATCTCCTGTATCTTCTTAAGCTTTGACTTAACTGTACAATCATTATTTTTGGCTCCAGCTATTGCCTCACCCACCTGAATTAATCTCTTCCCTTCTTCCTCAATTATTAATTTCTGGCTATCAATATCCTCGACAGTCACTAGATCATTCTCTTTATGGGTAGCCAGTATAATTTGCAAATTTTGGACACGTAATTGAAGCTTTTCAAGTAGCGGATTAATATTGTCCCTTCTATCTTGAAACGTTTTGAGCCTATTTTTCTTTTCAGAAATTGTAGTATCCCACTCTCTATCTGGCACATTCTTTAGAGCAAACCTAATTTCATTGGAGTCTTCTTTCGCTTTTTCATGTAACTTATCGAAAATATTAAGATCTAAAAAATTACCCAACACAGACTTTCTATACGTAGCACGTTGTTTTATGAAATTATTCATATCACCCTGGCTAGCCAGGGACGTCAAAAGGAAATCATCAGAAGACCCGACCATCCTTTTGAGAATCTTCTCAGTCTCCCTTCTTTGTTCACCGGTCAAGTCTTTTGTAGTATTACCCTCCATGTCTATTTGTAATAGATTGAGATGTGTAACAGCATGCATTTTTCCCTTTCTGGTCTGATGCTTGACCGTCTGTCTCTCTATTCGGTATAGTCTTCCATCAACACTAATATCAACCTTTGCCTGACAATGTCCTTTCCTTGAATTTATTACATGTAAATTCTTGATGGGACCGCGGTCAGTGGTATTAAAGAGGGCATACATTAAGGTTCCTGGAATAGACGACTTACCAACCCTATTTTTTCCAAAAATTCCCGACACACCAGACAACTTATCAAAGTTAATAACATTGTCTTTACCATACGCAAAAGTATTCTCAAAATACAATTTTCTAATTGACCACTTAACGTTTCGGGTAGTTGACTCCTCTAAGGCAACTTGCGTGACATAATTGTTCGCTAGTTTCTCAATAAAATCCCACTGATCGTCTGGAATTTCTCTATCAGCATAAAAGTCCCTAAGTAAGTGTAGATGAGTCTTACTATCTCGCAAGTCCTCCTTAAAGAGGTCCTGATCTTGAAGATTCAGAGACTGTAGATCACTATCTGTATCTTCATATTTAAAAACAATTTCACTGGCCAGTAATTTTTCCTTAAGTTCAGCATGTAGATGCTTTATCTCTGCCTGAGAGATTGGAATTGATACCCTGACTCTAAACCTAGACCTGGCTTGGTATGTACATGCACTTTTTACGGTCTCTGAAACCGCACCGGTCCAATCGATGGTAACAAACGGCATCGTGTGCTTTACCGGATAGAACTTAACGTCGAAATTGTCCTTTCCGTAAATTGTCCAAAATAAAAATCCCTTTCCAGGGGATTCCCCATAATTTTGTTGAATTGTTGACCCACAATATGCTATAGTTTCCTTATCATTTAAAAACTGCCTTCTGTGAATATCTCCCAAAAATGCAAAATCATACCCATCAAAAAAACTAGCCTCAATTTCTCCCTCAATATTCCAGTCAAAATCAGTTTTACATCCAACGACTGCGCCATGATATAGTGCAATATTAATATCGCCCTCAATCGGTGCCACATGCTCCCATCCTTTCTCATCGAAACACGAAAACACACACCAGTTGTACCCAGGTATTCCAGTAGGGTATACACCGGACTTCTTGTAGAGATGAATCCTAGGGTTGTCTAATGCATCCAGGATTGGGCTAATCGCATCCTGTCGATGCTTATTCAGGATCAAGCCGTCATGATTGCCTAGAATAACATGCACCGGTGCAATTTTTGCCATCTCCGTAAACCACCAATTCAGGCAATCAATTAACTCAGGTGATATCCCTTGGGTCTTGGAGTGGACAATATCTCCACCTAGGTATATTATATCAGGTTCCAGTTTTCTTGCACGAGCAAATAGGTCATTAAATGTCTCGCGGTACTCACTGTGTCGGCTAAGCCCTCTCCAATGGGTATCTGCTATATGAAGGCACTTAAAACTCATAATATCACTTTAAAATTGACCCGCTCTTTAAAGAGGCAATCATATGAAAAAGGCGAGCGTTTTCATTCCATAGATTGGCCGAGCTTTTTGCGCGCATGAAATCTTTTTTAGACATTTCACCTACATCATTAAATTTATTTAAATCAAGCATTTCAATTGAAATTCCATACTCCGTTAATCTCTTAGCAATTGTGTGGGCCTTGTGAATTACGTCAGGGTCCAGAGCCAAAATAATTGGAGTTTGATTTTTGACTATTTTTTGAAATAAGGCGTATTTTTCATCTAGGCTTGAACCCAATATACATGTTGCATTCTCATCACATTTCACTAAATCAAATGGTCCCTCCACCAGTGTAAGCCTACACTTCCAATTAATGTTCAATTCATTGAATATAATGTTCTTCTTGGGGGTCCTAGCATTAATGTATTTTCTTCCAGCATCCTTATCAATGGCACGTGCAACATAATAATTCATGTCACCATTTATGTCAAACGATGGCATAATAACACGTCGACGAAAACGCCCAGAGGTGGTTGTCCCTAATTTAAAATACCACATATCCCTGTCAGTTAACCCTCGACTGGCAACGTATTTCAGGGTAGCTTTTATATCGGGATCCGAACTATTTTTTTGCAATGCCAATAATTTAAAATCCTTAATCTCAAGATTCTTTTGTACATCACTTTCATCAGGCAAATCTAGCTTGAAGCTTCTGCTCTTACAGTAATTAGCCCTGTATTCTTCAAGTGCAGATGGAACGTAGCGCTGCAATAATTTTGTTAATCCACGACCCTTGATATCACAGACCCAACAGTGATAGCTGTCGTCGTCTATTTTAACGACTAATTTTCTCTTATTTTTATCGGTTGAAACACAATTAGGGCACGTAAATGCATAATTGATACCATCAGTAGACCTAGCCGGCGTTCCAAAGGTCCGGCTCAAAAAACCGAGCTTGGACTTAACAGATATCATCATGTAATATTAGGCCACTCTAACTTAATTGTTCACCCTGTTCAATGGCAGCAGTTGCAATAACAAAAGCATCCGCCATGTCATAGCAACCGCTCTCGAATACAACAGTTCCCTTTCTAGGGCCGGATTTAAGCGCTTTAACAGGCCATGTATAGTCGGTTTCCTTAAGCTGTTTGGTTACCCAGTCTAACACCTGATGTTTGGTTGGCGCGCCTCCCTTAGATCTCCGAATTATCTTAAGTCCCACCTTTTTTCTGGCAACATTGACATTGACAAACTTTGGTTCCAATCCAAATATTTGCTCACACAGATATGACACAACACCATTGAAACGTGCCAAAGTCATCAATGTCTTGGCCGAAGAAAAACCTGGGCGGAATGCCTGCAGGTTCTCTTCAATGGATACATCTGTTATATCAAACTCTTCCCGCAATTTTTCTAATATAATATGAACAACATTTGCCTTTTCAAACATGGTATTGGTCTTAGACAACTCAATATACCCCATCTGTATAAATTTGGATTCGGAATCCATAATACACCAACCGGTGCAACTAGTTGATACGTCTAAACCCAAGATCATTAGAAATCAATTTTTACCCTGAACATCAATTTATCAGATGATCGTTTCTGTACTGGCTGTGCCAAATTGGTTCTAGAAAGTACATTGAAATTATCATCATGAAGGCTTAGTCCACTAATATACACAAAATCTGAATTTGTATCAAACAATTCACTAGAAGGTAGCAGTGGTCGATAGGTAGGATTGGACGACGAATTAATTTTACCGGCCGGACACGGAATCATAATCTCTAATACGTGGATGTTGTGTGTACCTCGAAAATCAAATGAGTGTTCCAATTCACCAAAATCCTTTAAGTGAGGTGATAGAATTGCTACCAGGCCATCACCGTAAAGCACATTTCCAACCTTGTTCCACTTTGCGGGAGGAGTCAGTGCATCGGCCCGATATAATACACCCTCCCCATTATCCTTAAGAGTTATTTTTAACGTTTGCTTAAATTCCCTGTCTCTGTGTATAACACCAAATTTAGTTGTGCCAATTCCTCCCTTTATCGTCATGCTATTCTTTTGGATACCGTCACCATAAAATAATTGAGGAATATTAAACATGGTCTTTGCATTTGAGCTTGGGTCCTTTAGCATTATGTACATGTATGGTCCAATCCCAGTCAGGTCAGGAGGATCCTCATCGTCCTCCTCTACATTCAGCGGAAATTGGATCGGGGAAAAGGGCGTTATTATGTTATCTAAGAGTGGGTCATCATGCATAAGATCTATTTTGGATAGAAATTTTGCATTTTGATCCGGATGAACAAAAATTAGGTCGGACAGGTCAATCATGCTCAAGTCCAATATTCCCTGTAGTTTGGGCTTAGGAGAGGTATTTCCGTGCTGTGGCCCATATGTCTCATCCCCCTCAGGCGAAAGTCCAGTCACGTCACTTACAGTATTATATGATGTATCCCACTGCGGATCCTTACCGGTAAATATTTTTGAATTGCTATTGACAAACCGATCCATCTCTGAGCCACTGGTTATTCCTATGTTTAGATCTTTATCGTAAACTGGATCATTTTTAGACTGTGGAGGACGAAAAGCTGCGCCAACCTTTACGCGGGATTTGAATCCTGATGCCTCTGACAATTGCTTTCCTCCGGAAGTGCCAGTCAATAGCAGAGTGAAATTTGGTTGAAATAATCCATTGTCGTTAGGCAATATGGTCAAATTACGCCGGTTGACCATCTTTCTTTCTGCCTTGTCCTTTCCATAGATGGTTCTCTTTCGCGTCATGTTCGCAACACCGATGCCGCCGCCGGATATCCAGTCATCGTCTTCTTTTATCATTAGGCCCTTGCCATCGCATCTCATCTGAGGCGACAGACTATCAGTACCACCATTACTCTGTCCTTGCTGTTCAGCACTGGCCGTCATATTGAATAACCTGGGATACCTTCCTAGCACAAACTCCCGACAGAAATTTTGCAGATTAATATCGTGAATATTGGCATTAAAGCTCATTCTAGTATTTATCGGATTGATGGTCTCTACTCTGGCAGACGTTCTCTGGCGAGGGCCCTTAAATACTCTCCTCTTCCTGGACTCCTTTACAAAGAAGGGCGGAATATAAAGCATCAAATCCGGATTTCTTGCAGTCTTGGGACCTTTGACAAACCCCAGCTGAACTGTTTCCAGAGCAGAGTCATCGTACCATACGCGTTCCCACTGTATTGCACTTGGATCGAACTTCGCGGTTGTGGTCGACCACTGTGCATATGAACTCTGTGTTACGACAGAGCGCGGGCCGGCACGCGATGCAGAATATATTTGGTCAGCGCTAAGCGCCTTCTTATAAATTCTTAGATCGTGTATTTCAGCATTTAGCGGATGACGAAAATTGGCAGGATTGAAATTTCTAGGATCATCATAAGAGGACGTAAGTGCCCAAATTCCCTCAAAATCCGCGACAGTCTGGTTGAAATAATTTGTGATTGCGCTACCATTGGCATGCTGATTATCACCCTCATAAAAGTTCCCTATAAAAAGTGCATCCGGATCCCGAGTCTTACCGGGTGGAGACTGGCCCCTTCCTCTATTGCGTAACACTGGCCACTCATATTCCTTCATGCCGAAACCGTACTGCGTACCGTCAGGTGTCTGCATAAACCCATTGAAATCAGCCGCAGGGGGAAAAAATTGAGTGACAGGTGGTAAATTGTGTAGGGGGGTTGGTAGGGCTTCCTGGTTGGTACCAGGATGGCGCCCGGTCACCGGTCGGAACTCACAGTCCAACTTGTTGTCAATGTAGAAACTACCGGTACCACCATTGTTCATGAACCCAGGCCAAGTTATTGCAACGTGATGCCAGTGATTGTGTTTCAGTGAACCGGAATCCGATGAAAAGAAAATCAGGTCTTGTGGAGATTGTAGGTGACCGTCTGTCCTCCCCGGGCCGCCAGGGCCGCGGCCGTTACAGGGAACCTCACTAGGGGGCACTTCAGCACTATGACTCAATTGTAGCATTATTCGAAACGTGTCCGGCTTACCGTCCTGCCCAATACTACTCCCTGTTATTAGGGATATTGCATAACAGGACGACATGTGCATAATGGTTCCGGCGCGGAAGACGTTGGCCCCTCTCTTTCCCACAGTAGCTGTCGCGCCTTTGATATGATCAAATGCATCATTGTATCGGGGATTTATGTAAAAACTAAATGTCCATTCATCACGTGGTCGATATGGAAGGTCAAAATCTAATGGCGTTTTGGCGAGCGCTCCCCCGGCATCACCGTACTGAGCCTCAGGGGTCGACATGGTATGGGCCGGATATATGAGTACAGAATCATTAGGGGTTTGAGATGAAGTAAAGAAATTCAGTGAATGGTAATTTCGATAGTCCATCCCAACTCCAGGAAATGTGGTCTGGTAGGATGGAAAGTATGTATTCTGAAGGGTCCTGAATGCTGCATTCTGTCGCTGACCAAGATTGCCATCAAATACCACATTACCATTACTGTCGTTTATAACTCCCTCAGTCGGAGCCGGTTGAGAAAATCTAGATATATTTTTTTGCTGTAATGACCTGGTGCTCTGTGGCATCAACGTTACAAAGTCTATCATTGTTTTCACTGCACCCAATGACAAACTATCTTCGGAATAAATGGGATAGTCCTTGGTTTCGACACTAATAGTACGCAATAGCTCAGAAAGCGTGAGCTTTTGCTGACCAATGGCACCGGGAAAACTCTGGAACCCCAACGCCCGCTTATCCACTATTAATAGGTCAGCGTCCTTAACGGCCTCTGATCTCTCAGCAAATACAAAAACTGACCCCGTTACACCAGGAGTAGCAATCTCCCCAAGGGAAGAGCTACTCCACGATCTACTGGGATGTGTTACGATCGTACTGAAATCAAAATTTTCCGCCTCGAGCTTAATGATTCCCATGTTAGCCCTCTGACATCAGCATTAGAAATCTAGCCGAACACGAAACGTGATATCCTTCTCATCATTTTTTTCGACCGGCCTAGATAATTTCGATACGGCCAACAAATTATCGTTGGCATCGTACAGTCCAATCGCAGTTGGGAACGTAAACGTTCTCTGCGTTGTTTCTTCAGTCGGCTCAATTACGACCAACCTATCATCACTGCTGTTAGTAAAGGTTGGGTTGGCTGAATAATTGAATTCATCAGCAGATGCTCGACAGAAAATCAGTGTTGAATTGATATTTGTCTGATTCTGGAATGTCATCGCAGTAAGAGCCGACCCAGACTGAAAACGAACTTCTGCAACATGATTAATAATATTGTCAATTGAAGCGGACACCACAAAATCCGGGATGAAGGTGGCATTGGGATTGCCATATGCGGTGGCTGTCCTGTCACTTTGTGCTGGACCCGCAGCGGCTTTCCGGGCTCCAATTATGGTTTTTCCAGCAGGCACCGAGTAACCGTTTATTGATGCTGCCGCTTGCATGGAATCGATTGTTCCGGAAACTCTCTGACTTCCTGAAAGTACTCTTTTCAAATTAAGGACTGCAATTCCTTGATCATAATATACCAACCCAACCTTGTTGTTTGTATCATTCGCGTCCACCAAGGCGCCGACCTCCCCTCCAAATGACACCTGAGTCTGGTTAGTAGCTGAACCTAAATCGGTGATAATCATCGATCCGGATATAGTACCACGAGCCAAATTATCACGGCCTGTCTGTTTTGATAAAGATCCGTCTTCCCCTATATCTGTGGCGCTAGCGCTAGTATAAAATCTCATTGCGAATGTTTCTCGCTTAATTTTATCCCTCGCAAATAATCGCTTATAAGCTATGAATAGGGCATCGTCTATTCTATTATCTGAATCAGTATTGTTAGGAGGGGAAAAGAATTTCTCACCGGAGTCTCCTTTCAACAACTGTGCAAATTGACGATATATATTAATTTTCTCCCTCATCATTAGTGAATTTGATGGGAAAAGTAACTTTCCGTTAACGTCCTCACCGGTCTGACTTCCGGTCACTGATGCCCCACTGACATACAGCCCCACTGTCATGTCAAATAACGGATTTGCAGTTTGTAGTGTAAAGTCTTGATCATATATAGTTTGATGTAGAGAAGAAGTAACACCCGGTCCTATTCCTCCCGTAACAAAAACCTGATATTTCTGTCTAGTGTTTGAACTAGAAATATCAGCCTGTACAATGTCTATTAATTGATTTAAAACAGATTTGCTTGTCTTAACGTCAGCCGCAGACAGTTCTTTATAAGTTGCCATTTATTCCTCGTCAGCTTTTTGATATATCAACTTGTAGTGTAATTCTCTGGCCTGAACTCATACCGGTAAACTCTACAAATGTTGTAATCGTAGCTTTACTACCATAATTTCCAAATGTGCTAAATTGAGAATCCGTGATGGATCTCGTGTTGAGTTGTACTGTTAACCTAGCGCCCCCCTTGGCCGTCAAAGTGGGGCCACGAGTTACGAGGTATGTTGCGATCCTATCCGTACTTATGTCCTGAGGGGCTACTGCGCGATTTCCCACACTTAGTCTCAGTAGATCATTTCTCATTGAAACCGAAAATGCATTATCGATTAACTCAATATCTATTGTGTTTATATCAGCAATGCTCTGCTCAACAATAACTTCCTCTACGTTAGTCCCCGCTATTTGCCCGCGGGTCACTGAAACAGAAGGAGATGTGCTGGTGAGCCCCTTAAATGAAAAACTAGGCAATCTCACCAAATTTGGATTGCTAACGCTTAACAATTTATATTTCATCGCCAGCTTACCGTTAGTCTGCGCTTCAGAGACCAACGTATTTTTGTTGATCTTCTCCTTCCCAACCGACCGGCCAAATTGCTTGATTATGCTATAGTCAACCTCATCATCTCCTAGAGCAAATTTGACGATTGAAAAAGATCCATCGTTTCTTGATAAAAAGCGTCGTCCTGTATCGGTCAAGACAGCATCGACGATAATGTTGTTGGTTGAATGATCTAAAAATCCCATTAGAATTTTCCCCTGGTACCTTTCATAAATATTTGTCTCAAAGTTTTCTAATTCTTTTTACGTGATTTACATAAAAATATTACCATGAATCCCCGTGTAAACATTACAATGTTCGATTAATTACATCAAAACCCAATTAGAGATTATATAAAGTCTATATAACAAATCCACCAATCATATCTCCTTGATCATCTCTTGGAATGTCCGCCCCAGTATCGACTGTCGCATATGGATTGGGTCCACCGGCGTAGAGGGACTCCCGCTTGTCATTAATTCGGATTTCCAGGCCACTAGTTCTAGCATTATCTACATTAATAATTTGCATTACATATTTTCCCACCATGTTCGTGTCGGCCGGATCCGGGGCTTGTCCACTAGCAAAAACCACGTGATGTGTATCTATCATTGCAGCCTCACTTCCCTCACCTGGTTTGAAAATTTTCATGGCAGCTGGATCTAGATATACCTCAAATTCCTTATGTTGACTAACCTTAATTGCATCCTCCGTCAATACTGTATCGTATCTGACTCCATCAATAATAGGTGATAGATAATAATTCGGGTAATCGCGAGGTGCACCAGAAGGAGAGACATCTTCCACAATAATGTTGTTTGTAAATCTATCAAAGTACACCTTAAATTGGATAGAATAATTAGAGCTATTTTCGTGAGCATCAACGGCAACGAGGGTGTATATGAATTTACTATCCATACCAAATTCATTATCGATATAGTATGTTTTAGGATTAGGTCGATTATCACTAATTTGACGCTCAATTAAATCTATGCGTCGCAGTGTTCCCCTGTCATATCTTTCAACCCGGTCATTGAAATCGTACTCTCTAATCAGCTGAAACGGCTCTAAAAATGAAGATCGACGATAAATTTGAAAATATCTTACATCTCGTTGACTCGAAATAGGAAATGCCCAATGGATAGCAAGATTGTTATCCTCATAGTCATAAGCAAACTTTATGTCTCCAGGCGGATCCGGGGGAGTGGGAGGTGGATTACATACACATTTGGTGCTAGCAGTCGGTTTGGATAGGAATAGTGCCGTAATCTTAAATTCATCACCATCATCATCCGAAACAGTCAAGCGAATCAAATAAGCTGCTCGAACCTGATAGCTGTATGTGCGTCCGACTGCAACAGCCGTGTCTATAACCGTCTTCTGTATTATGTTACCTAAAACAATCGGACGGTGTTGAAACCTAGTACCATCACCATATGTCTCATATTTGTCCACAACGTAACCCAGGGGAATAATGTCATTCTGCTCAAAAGTAGCTTCACCTCCGGCGGTGAGTTCCTCTAACTCAGCGTCACTAATACCTGCAAAACCGGCCTGAGTAATGGGTGCAATTGGAACATTCCAAGATTCCGGACCGGTGAACCCGTCTTCGCTGGTAGCAGCGCGCTGCATGGTGATAGCCAGCCCGACATCCGACGCAAAATCGTGAGAAAAAGGGCTCACAGCATTTGTTGTCCCCCTTAGTATCAGGTCACCATATCTCAACTGATTAATTTGGGCCTGAAATACATGTGCCGCAGTATCCTCCTGTGGGGTCGATCCAGCCTCCAACCTGCCACCGGTCGAATAAGCCACATCATCACCTAGCATATTCTTTGCATTTGCCCACCAGGACTCATAAACTTCCACAGGAATTATGTTCTCTGAATACACACCTCCGAGATTGGCAAGTGACCGCGTGATGGAATCATCAGTTGACATGCGCAGGTCATTTGTGAACAAAATTTCTCGCCCTGTTTCCCAAGCCAGGTCGCTGTCCTGCAATGATATGGAAACAAACAACTTTGTTGGAGATGAAGCAGAAACAGCTGAATCATCATGTGCAGTGGCTAAATTTGCCTCGATCAAAGCGCTCGAGTCATTTAGACCAAGCTGCCCTATTCTCTCCGTCATCTGGGTGGGTGTGTAATCATTCTGTGCCAGGACCGCCGGCGAATCAGTTTCAATGGTAATGTCGACAAAACGAGGTATCTGTCTGCCAATTCGATATCGCAGATCCTCCATGTCTACCCCGGTGGTCTTTAGGCTAAACATCCCGCTGCCGCGGGCTTGGAGCTCAATATCATTTGTGTCGAGCTGTACATAACCAGAGTCATTTATCGACTCATCCGGCACGTAATACTTGTATCGAAAGTGACTGTGTATTAGTTCAGGTCCTGCAATTGCCAAAATGTTAATTGGTTCTGAAGGTTCTGAAATGAATACCAATTCATTATCGACGGGTGTTAGAATTCCCACTCTTAGCCTCCCGAAATTACTTCAAGCTCAACCCAGAATCGGTCAAGTGCAAAACTCTCTTCACTCCCACCTCGCGGATCCACCAATAGGCGATGGACGTCCCGATCTTCATTCACCGTTGTTGATAACGGAGAGGCATCGTCGGGATCCCTTAGTACAATCATATCGGCATCGTATAAAGTCCCGAAAATGTCGTTGGCGGCTTTGGTCGGTTGAGGATAGGCGAGACCAAAATCATCAATGTCAATAGGCAATAGAAAGGTCCTATCAAATTCTCTATTTTGTAAAAGCTGCTGTTTGTAAAACTTAGGATAAAACATCGGAGAACCGGCAATCATTCGTAGCATTCGCAATTCATCCCGTGTGGTTAAATTATCTTGAAGGGCATCCGCCATCTCTGCATCAGCCGCATCTGCTATTCTCTTGTAAGTAAATGGCCCCTTGTCAAAATTCTCCATCAGAACATCAAAGCCGCCCCCGATAGCAGCTGCGGATCCTCCCCGAAATTCCTGAATGAATGCATCGCCGGCGGCGCCCGCGGGAAGGTATTTAATACTGTCACCACCGACTGAAGCGCCTTCTTGAAGAAAAGTTGTAAAGAACTCAATGCCGGCTTGTTCCACGTGTAGATCATTAAGGAACCTGAATTTCGGTTCGTAAAATGTTGATTCGTCAAAATCCAAACCGTGGAGGATTCTAGATCGCAATTTAAGAGCATGGTCAAAAAGATGGTTAGCTAGAATTCGTCGAACACGCTTAAGGGTGCCGGTTGACTTGGTGGTAATTGTATTAAAAGAACCAACACCTACTGCATTCATGAACGATTTTATTACTCTTCGATTATAGTATTGTTCACCGGCAATTGCATCAACCTTCTCCTCCAAAAAAGTTTTTCCGGTAAACTGGGTCTCACCCAATCCGGTGATAAATTGAAATGTAACTGAGTCAATTAGTTGATCCATATTATTTGCACGTGAAGGTACGCCCGTCGCGGGAGAGCGGTCACTAACAGGGGCGGGCTCAACGTTCATATTCATCCCAAAATTATTTCCCACAAATATCTGAGCACTATATTCATACACACGCGGAGTGAATACTAGTTCTGGATATAGAAGTGATTGCCTGTGCACCTTAAGTCTAATAATTGAATAGTCATAATTCGGTTTTCCGCCAGCCGGTGTGCCTGCGACCACTATGTGCTCGTTCGAATCAATCGCACCTCCATCCACCGGTGAATTACCTAATTGTGTTAACAACCCTGCCGGTATCCCAACTGCAAGAACTCTAACATTTCTACGTGTGGATGTGGTCAATTGTTTGAATAGAGTGTCCAATAACATTTCATTACTGCCTCTTAACGCCTGATTATACTGGTTATCAGTGTAATCGCTTGCAGCTAGGTCCGCAGTAACAGGAGGATCCGGATCACTGTCCCTAATAAGTCTCTCTTTGCCCACCCTGTACATTCTCAAAGCCTGTGATTGTCGGTTCAGCTTTTCCATCATCCCCTCCACTAACGGATGCTCACCCGGATCGGATCCGAAAAACTCAAGTGATTTATATTCTCCTAAGGAATCAGAATATATTTGCAGGTCCTTTATCTTTGTTACAGCTTCATCAGCCTGTGCCTTAAATACCTTAGAGAATGCTTCAAGATGTGCGCACATTGTATTAACAAGGGTAAATTCACCCTGTAGTGCCCGGGCAGCGTCGAGAAGCCATGTCCATCCAGCCATCTCCGCAGTTCTCAACACGGACTCCGTTATTAGCTCACGCTCATAGTCCTCGTTGTCGGCTTCGGAATAATCAATCGAACCCACGCCGTCAAAATACTCTGCAACCAGATTCGCATTAGCACTGCCGCGTTGAGAATAGTCACCTATACCAACCTCACCGGTCTCCAACATGTTTCTGATCAAATCTGTATACACAATAAGCTGACGCGCGGCTTCGGGGTTATAATGCATGTAATATCGTGAGAATTCCATGTCGGCCATATATCTCATTCCCACAGGGTAACACTCACCTATGAAATTAATAAACATCTCAAAGGCCATGGCAAGGAAGAAATCATGGCCCTGTCCATGAGCCTGTGTGAGCCTAGACTCCCAATTGACTCTATCGTCTGGGTTCATCATTGAAAATGGGAAGGCGGACAATCCAGATGCCCTCCCGGCGCGCTCCGTGGTACGCTTGAGAATGCTATCGGCAAAATCAATTATCACGCTGAAAATATCGAGCTTTCGAACTCCGGAGTCATTGAAAAAGCCCCCTCGATAATTCTCCACCATCATAATAAGCTCATCCCTTAATCTAATAGTGCCGTTCCATTTTTTATCGGAGCCGGTTTTTCCTCCAGGATCGGCGATTGTGAGGTTTAAGGGCTCATCCCCCATTAGGCCCCCGGAAGCAGTCCCCTCATTCCCGGTATCCGCGAGTTTGTTAGTATCACCAGTGTCATAGTCTTTTGCCATCTGATTATTCTGTACAGATGCTTTCGGCCTAGGGTGGTATTGATAACCCACAGATGCCTCCGACGCCTGGATCCCTCCAGGTAAGCCGGCAACACCGGCTTGAATGGAAAGATATGCAATATTCTCGCACAGACGCTCCATTGCCTGCCTTACACTAGTCTTCCCTTCGCCGGCTGCGTTGGAAAATTCACCTGGGACTGTATCCGACTCCCACGCCTGAAAGAATTTTGCGTATATCTCCCAATAGGTACCATCATTGGCTAGTTGAAATCCGTATTGGGCGGCATTTCCGGAGTTGGTCTTGTTTCTCCAGTGTGGCGATAACTCCCAATTCTCTAGAGGGCGGCGCGCTGCTTTTCCACAGGAATTTGATACCCGATAGTCACGTGCCAACAACAGTAATGCAAAAAGCATCTCCTTCATGGTGGAGTCCCCCATCTTGGCTTTACGATGTGCCGCAATAAAGGGTAAAAATATCATCCCAAATTCAGATCCGCCACCCTCTTTACCACCATACACACCTCCGGGATCCTGAGCATCTTGACCAACCTGGTCCTTATTCTTTATGTGAAGCCCTAATTGAGGCGCAGCGATCGGCTTCAATAACTGTTCTGTGGCGGCTAAAAAATCCTTAAATGTCACGTGTGCTGATAGGCTATTGCTGAAAAGCTTTACACCTTGCTGATT
>Ga0209434_1000114_pt1 | contig 41849 bp, 39 predicted proteins | sample ETNvirnome_2_300_FD_184068 | JGI IMG/M metagenome (GOLD analysis project Ga0209434, IMG submission 184068) | Marine viral communities from the Pacific Ocean - ETNP_2_300 (SPAdes) (version 2) | ecosystem: Environmental > Aquatic > Marine > Oceanic | place: Pacific Ocean | collected 2013-06-22 | reverse complement strand
ATAACATATCTTCCGTCTGCGGAGAGGGCCTCCTCAATACTTATTGGTGAATCTGCGTATTCAGCGCCATTTTTTACTACAATATCAACATCGATCACGTCCATTAAATCTGGTACTGATTTTAAAGTTTGATATACATCAGTAATTAATAATGGTTCACCAATATAAAATGTCTTATCAAAAACATTTCGTAAAACTGTTACGGCCTCATTCAAAAGATCATATTTATTAACTCCTGAAAATGCTAGCGCCTTGAACTCGATACCTATATTGGCGATTTTAGCATTTAATATATCTACGGTGTCATTAATCATTTTGTATTGATTTAACCAAGTTTTTAAATTGCTTTTAAGGGTATCGTTGCTAATAATTAAATTACCATCCGTATTTTCAGAAAGAACATATATATTTAAATTTCGTTGATTATAAGAATCAGAATCTAGCTCAATCGCGCATCTTTTAAATTTTCCGTATTTAGAGGGCATATTATAAGCCATACTAATATAATCTTGTTTTGTTACAGCTCGATATTGTGCCGCAAAATTGCCGCGGGCTCTTTCTTTTATTTCATCTGCGGAAACTAGAGTCACATCTCCAATAATTGGGTCTTCATTTAAGACTGATAAACTGTTTATTACAGAAGATTTTTTTGTCTCTTGTAGTCCTTCTGGTGCATTAAATTGAAAATCGGTTGTGCCAACTCTAGTAATAGCATTGGACGGAGTATTTACATTTTCGTTAGTGTTAATTCTATAAATTATTGTTAAAATAGTGTTTGCTGGGACTACTCCTAATTTATCTGTCTCATTTAAAATAGATGGATCGAATGAGGTATCTGTAATATAATCTTTTCCGTGTAGTTGTAGTATGACTTCGGAAGGATCTTTCAATGATATCGGCGCCTCTTCGCTCCCGTAGCCAAACTGTAGAAAGACTCCGGTGGGCGTGCTATCAACCATATAACGCCGCGAAACTGCAACGGGTTTCATTATATAAGGAACTGTAGACGAATTATCGCCTTTATTTAATACGGGCACATGTACTATGTTCTGTGTAAGATAGTCGACTTCGAAAAATTGATTCCCGTTGTCGTCGAACACAGAAACTATTTCACTAATATTTCGTCCATTCAGTCTAACTCTTAGAAATTTTTCAAAATCGCCAATCGAAACCTCTTGGATGGCTAGTTCTCCAGATACTACTTGGCCGGCGCTTCGGATAGCATATGAAAGAGGGGCTCCTGTTTCTGAATTTTGTTCTGCTAACACAATCGGATTCGTGCTTTTTGAAAAATCTACATCTTCCAGCAAGGTAAAAATAGTATCTGCTGTAGAGTAGAAGGTCGACCCTTTCTTTAAAATTGGTTTATAATCATCATCTGGGCCTGGAAAGCCGCCTTGCGTTGGCACTGTTATGTAAAAATTACATATTCCAAAAGAAGATGGATAGGGGCTATATTTATATCCAAGTTCGCTGCTCAATTTTAATACATTTTTAAACTCCATCGCTGTTTCTAAAAATGATTCGTTGGTTTGATAGTCTACATAAAAAGATAAAATATCTCCGACATAAGAAACCGTGTCAAGCATTAAGGAGCCAAAAGAGGCCTCAGTAAAATCTTTATAATTGTCAGGATAATATCTCTTAACGTAAGCCTCTAAATCTTCTCTAATCGAATTAAAATCTCGACTAGTATAATTTATAGATGGTTTTATTTTTGGCATCTTTAGCGTTCCTTAATAATCATAAATTAGTAGCGACAGTTATCTTTAAAGTGTCGTTTAAGTTTAAATTTGGAATATAATATTTTATTACAAGGCCCATGTATTGAGTATCCTTATAGTCATGTATCGCTGTCTCGTCTAGGCGCACGTCTGTCAGTGCAATATTAATAATCCTGATAAAAGGTATATATCTTCTTACTTGCTGAACTATCTTCGTGTTGAGATTCTGATAGGTTTCTTCCGTCTGGTCAAACAAAAAGTTTCTTGCGCCTACTCCAAAATCTGGATGCATTATGCGCTCTCCGGGAGCGGTCAATACGACCATCTTTAAATTTTGTTGTACAACATCGGCCAAAGTTTTATTTAATTTATAATACCCATCAAGGCCATCATATCGTAAAGGTAAACTTGGAGAGAAACCAATTGCCATTTTTTTATTCCTTTTTAATAATTAGCAATTAAATTAATTATTCGCCTATTCTTTCTCCATCTAGGACTTGGCGTCGAGGCCGATATCGGACAGAATGCTGGGTCCGCAGTTCGTTCCCATGAAATGTTTATCCTGATCCGGGCCGGTGGTGTCGGTGAGCTTGGTTACGCCGGAAGCAGGTGCTACCATTATCCCTAGTTTTTTAATTAGTTGTCCGGTGGGTTTCGATTGTGTTTTTACCTTTATGCCATAAAATGAGTTCGCCGGCGCGAGGCCGGGCTGCTTGCCCCAGAGGGCGCTTTCAACACCTTGCCCGATGAACGCGGCCGGCACGGCATTGATAGACCACTTTCCGCATTCGGCCTCAAAAGATCTTTGTTGGTTCGGTGTGCCCGGCCAGTGGCAGCTTTCCCAGAGATTTGAGTCGGGATGGTGCCAATCTAAAGTGCGTAGTACGGCATTTCTAAAATATATCTCTCCAAACGGGAATGTTGCGTAGTATGGAGCGTACTCAGCATGGCCGGGGGCATCGTAGAAGCCTCCGTCTTGGGCCGGCCAGAACATCTCGTTTTTCGAAAGACCGTACTCAGTCCAGTGATCAGGCGGGTCTAGGTTATATGGTGTCCCATCGTCTGCGAACGTTCCCCATGACTGAATGCCAAATTCTGCCCAATCTTGCTGTAAGGACGGGCAACTGTGAAAGTATGCGCGAACCTCGTTTTCGGTGCCTTTGCCCCAGCCACTTATCGGAGGTCGTGGGGCTGGCAGTATGCCATAATAAGGCAGGCCATTTTTATCAGTCATTTCCAGTGATAGACCCTGTAATTCATCAACATTATCATAATGATAATAAGGTGAACGGAAAAAGATCGGCGTGGCCGCCGGCCCGCCCGCCGCATATGCATCCCAGTTAGCCATGACGTATTCATACATATCGCTTGGGCCCGAACCGAAGTTGAGGACCTTGGGCGGCGCATCGGAATAATACTGTGTACTTGGGCCAAAGCGCATACCGAGTATCAATCCCTCTGATGTGTAATCGTATCCGCTGGCGGATACACGTGGAAAGAGCAATACCCATTCCTGCACTATACTGGGCACCTCTGGTAATTCGATGTCATCGATGCATTGTTCTCCTTTAACATCGCAGGCTTCGTCTAGAAGCCCCTCTTTGGTTGCGGCTTCCTCTTCTTCTGCGTCTTTTTTGGCGGCGGCAGTTTCCTCTTCTGAGGAAGTTAGCCCAGGTGGACATGCTGGTTCGATTATGGCTGTAATTTCACCAGTAACTGCGCTTTCGTCTTCTGTCCATTTGGTGGCTAAACTTTTTGCCAGTATTCCAATAGGTGTTAAGGGCCCGGGTAGAAACCATCGAGTTTTCCATGTCGGATCGAACATATTTGCGGCCATTTGCACGATAAGGAGGAAAAACTTTTTGGCATCGAACTCGGCTTCGGGGGGGTTGGCTGTAGGGTCCCGCTCGTCGACATATCCATAATCTCCTCTGATAGCTGCAGCCATCGCCGCTATATGGCTTTTGATCTGGTCTTTGACAGGGGACAACACATGTTTCGTCAAAGGGTAACTTTGTTCTAAATAGTGTCGATATATCAAGGTAGTGGCTACTGCTAATTCTTTGACAGATACAACGTTAGTTAAAAACGCATTCGATGGAAATAATTTATTAACTAACTTCTTTTTCAAATCAGCTAAAATCTCATCTTTAAACCTGTAAAATCCATAATCAATTGCTTTGCCATAATGATTTAAAGTTAGGTCCTTGTCCGATGAATTCGCCACGTAGCCGCCTAACAGACTCTTGATTACGTAATTATCCTTTGCGGGTTCGTGATAATCTTCTATTGGCATACAAAAATAGGCTTCATCATTATTTTTTTGCCAAATGAACATTTTGTTTTCATGGTAATGGTTGATCAACTCGGCTTTGGTGAACTGTGGAATGGTCGTGGATTGTTGTATTAAGTCGAAAAAAGTCTTATAGTCGCTCGTTTTTCCTTCTAGGGGAAATAACATATTTAATCGCATTCCTATGTCAAAAGAGAACCAGTGTGATGCTGGAGATCCAAAAATTTTACTTTGAAGTGTCCACCAGAAGCCGGCGGCCGCTTTTGCTTTTTGAAGCTCTTGTGCCTCTGGGGGCGCTGAGGTGACGAAACTGGGCTGAAGATTTACGTCATCAAGAAACGCACTTATTTCAGAATAAAAAGCTGTAGCGGGGGTGGGCTGTGTTCCGGTGGGATCTTTGGGGCCGATATTGGTGAGCCCAAATAGCGCTGGTGTACTGGCTGTGCGTTGTGGGCCCAGTTTCTGGGGAGTGAGGCCGTTTCCTGTTGGCAGTCCTGAGCTAGCAAGATTGATTGAAACAGTACCTCTGTTAGCCCAATGCCATCTTTGAGACATTGGCACACCAGACGAATACCTATTCCAATAATAATAATTGCGTTCGTCCGAGCCGAGTCCGGACCAGGACCAGACGGGCGTTCCGTCTCCCCATTCCCCGTCGCCAAAGCCATGCATATATGAAGAAACTAGACGTGTAAAGGGGCGTCTTTCTGCGTGATCCATATAAAATACTCTGGGGGCAAATAAAAGATCAAAAAACTTTCGAAAAGTGGGATCCGACGTGACGGAGCTGTTCGTCATGGCTTCGGGTATTTTGTTAACTAGACTAACTACTTTACTGTGAATGGCGGACCATTCGTTGTCGGTAAGGCTTGGCGGCTGTCCCCACTCTTGCGCTTTCACCGGCGAGTCTTCGACCAGTACAGATCTAAGCGTGTTCCAAAAGTCTTTGAATGAATGGATGTGTGATCTTATCTTTAAATATGGCTGATAAAACAAGCCACCAGACCATGGAATCTTAGCGTTCAAACTTCTAGCAGGCCATCCACCGTTTTCTATAAAATCATTAACGTTATCAAAATTAACTCCCGAGTGGTCTCCAAGAAAGCCAATTGGCCATTCAACACCACCAAAATATTTTTTGTCGGGGCCAAGATACGACATACCAACTAAACCAGCCGAAGCCTCGCCCAATTTAAAATCTTCCAAAGGAAATAAATTCGGGGACCAGTACTCAGGAACATTTAATACCGCATAATCAAATAATCGATCTTTAATTGTTCCGACACCTTCGGGGTCATCAATTGCAATAAATGATTTTTTCCAATCTGGATCTACAATTTTTTGAATGCGACTTTCAAGAATATCTCCAACTTCAACTGTGGTCTCCCTAACTAATATTTTTAAACTCTCTTCTCCAGAAAATAATGGCGCTATTGGTTCCATATTTCCGCTGGGTATCGGTAACGGTGGCGGTTTTCCGGGGGGTATTGGAAATGTTTCACCAGCCATTTGGCGCCCATTTATAACTTTTGATGAATAGTCTAATAAGTCTGCGTGCCCTGTGCCTCCTATTATTGTTTCTACGGTGGTTGTAATGTTTTCCAGTAAAAGCTTCAAGAGCGCCTCAGTTCTGAGAATTTCGCCCAATCTTACAAAACCAAACATAAAAATATTTTTTAAAAGCTCTTCAACTATGCAAACTTTTATTAATAGTTTGTACGCCCCAAATATGCTAGCAATTTGATTGGCTGTTGGTTTGTCAAAAAAGCTTACAATGCATTCTAAAAGTTGTCGTATTTTATCTGATTCTTCGAGGATGCTTTCTGGATCTAAAAGAGGTATTTTGCCGGCGCCTTCAATACACATTAATCTTGCTTCTCTATCGGTAAGCGGTATTTTGTTGAATACAGTACTTTTAAATAAGTCCTGTTTTGTTCCACCTACAAAAATGGTTTCAAATACTAAATGATTTATTGTAGGAAGGTGGTTTTGAATAACGATTTTAAAAGTTTCATTATCTGCGAGCCATTGCAGATTGAACCCGGGTACTATAGAGCTGATGCTGTCCGCAAAAATGCCTATGTTAGAGCTTTTAGCTTTGACGGGATCCAAAGTGTCGTCCACCAAATTCGGCATGCCGGACGAATCGGGTGCCGGATGTTCAAATAAAATATCGGATCCTCGAATTAAAACAGTTTTTATTTGGGATGATGTTGAAAAAACTCCTGTTTTAATATCTCCATCCACTAATTGTATCGTGTCGCCGGCATAATTATATATGAAATATAAATTTGACTGGCCACCAAGTAAACTATATTTATAAACACTATACTCCGGAGTATCTTCTATAATCGCTAAATCTTTACCAGTGGCCTCTAAAAGAGTAGCGAACAGTCTTGGAGCGACATGTGTGACCGTTGGCTCACCGTCGGCCGTTTCGTCTGGGATGGCTTTACTGGCTGCATCAAACATTCGTGCATTTATCTCGTCTTTTATGTCAGCCATTTCATCTGGAGAAAATTTCTTCCCTAACTCCTCCATTTTTTCCAGTTCCAGGTTTGTAGTAGCTACCGCTAAATTAGTAAAAAATTGTTGCATATCGGAGGTGCCCAATAAAATTTGTTTGTAACTATCTACATCTATATTAAACTTCTTATTAATCTGTTCATAAAGCTTTTTATTTGCTTTTGTGAGGGTCTCCAGGGCCACTGGCGGTGAGTGAGATTTCGATATGGGCTCTTTACCTTGTTGGGCGGGATCACAGGGCCCACAAAATGCAGGCGGTAACATACTTTCTAATTTCTCTGGGTCAAGTGTCTGCAGCATTTGTACAGCGTCATTGAGTAGCTCTTCTTTACCTTTTGCTGCTAATTTTTTAAACGCTTCTTCATCTAGTGTTTCCACAAACATGTTGACGCCTGCAGGGTCGCAAAGATTAACAAGCTTTGCCCCAAGCTCTTCATGATCTGCGATGTCCTGTTCAAGTTGGGTGGCCTCCAGATATTTTCCAACCTCATTACAAAAAGCGTGGACAGCATCATTAGAAATTTTGCCACTGGGGGGGGCAGGGCACTGGGGATCGAGTTCTGAGCCGGCTTCTGCGGCTAACGCTGCAGCTGTTGGGGAGGCGGGCGCTGGTTCACCGACCACGGTTGGTTCGTTTGGAATACCTTGAGTAACGCCGCATGCTTCTAATGTATATTTTGCTTTTTCAAATCCAGCATCGAAACTGCTGTCATCACATGGAGTAGTAAAAAGCCGCTTCCGTTCACTCGGAGTGAATTGTCTTCCTAGCGCATCGAGTCCGCATATTATATCCATTATATCTCCGCTAAGGCCAGCAAGCGTTGCTATATCTTTTATGGTTTGTTTCATTTCAAGAAAACTCTTGTCTTCAAAAAGGCTAGAATTCATTACCATGTCTGTCATGCTTTTTTCAGTAAATGGGTTTTCTGGGTTGCATATATCTTTTTGAAGGCTTCCTACAAATGAGTTTTTAGCATGATGAAGAATCAATACAACGGTAGCTAACATTAACTGCGCCTCCGCCATCGCTAACATACGTACAATGGTACCGCCAAAATCATCGTCGAGGGCTTTCATCATTTTTTCAAATCGCTTCAATAAACGATCAATTGAAGTTGTTGATTGGTCTTCTATCGATTGAGCTTTGTTTTTAGAAAGAATATCTATAATATCGCTTGTGTCCTCTTTCATACCCTCGATAAGTTCCCAAATCTGCTCTACTGGCCCATAAGATGTTAACACACACTCACAGATAGCTTCTGAGCTTTGTTCTTCGAGCCATAGAAGTAGTTCTTCTGATATGTTGTCGGCGGGGCGCCCTAAAGATGCGGCGAAGAGGGGATCCGAACAGTAGAGATTATTAACTTTTTCAAACTCTACCGCTGAAAACATTGCTTCTGCTGGTGATTTAGTAAATTTTTCTGGATATCTATTTTTTGCTTGTGAATATATATCCATTTTTCTTCCGGTTATCAGACTCTCCAGATGATCAGCGGCTAAAGATTCGCCAGATGATCTCAAACATGGAATAATTTTCGCTGTGACCTCTGAGGCGGGCATTGCTCCTAAAACAGCTTTACATATTTTTTGTTTAAGTTCGTTATCGGAAGTGCATTTAACAATTGCAGAAATAGCAATCTTAATTAACTCTAAAAGGGGTACCCGGTTAAGGAGACGGTCAAACAAAGTAGTAACTGAAAAAACTTCCGAGGTTAAAGCTTTTATAAATGTTTTGTCATCGGTGGTTGTTACTTCTGCGTTGGCCATACCAAGAAGTAATTGTCGTTGCTTGGGTGCCAGAACGACGGTTGGATCCATCTGATACAAGCCTTGTTTAAGAATATTTCCAACTGAATCTGCTACTTTTTCAAATTCTTTCATTTGTTTTAGAAAATATTCGCCCTTGGTTTCGGACGTATCGAATATTACCTGTACACCCGGGTAAACAAACGAGTCTACAAATTGGAGCCAAGACTCTTGGGCAGCAAAAAGATCTTTTTTTCTACCGCTCACCAAATATGAAAAATATTTTCTTTTAATTTCCGGCAAATAAAACAAAAGAGCATTAACAGTTTGAGAATCGAATGGGTTTGTGACTTTTAATTTTTCAATCCCTTTCTGGAAAATATACGGCTTAACACTCTCATTATCGCATAAACAATCTGGCATATCGCTATAGGCAACATATTGTAAATCATATGTAGAGCTAAACCCAAACTGCAGGGCCGCTGGCGTTTTTTCGCTTAATTTGGGTTTATTATTTAATATTAATAATTTATCTAACAGTACTTGAATTTTAGTTACTTTGCCGGCTACGCAGGCTGCATCAAAATCTACTTGTGCGTTTGGCTGTACTACCATTGTTGCCCGAGACTCTTGCATACGATAAGCAAAATGATTTAGTATTATACTCAAGTTTCTTAAATCTTTTCTTAATGTTTTTATAAGTAAAACTACAGTATGGGATGTCTCGCCCAGGTCTATACAAGGCTCAACTTTAGGGGGCAGACCGTCTACCCAGGCCTTATCAAACATTATTTTTAAAAATAAATTTTGAAACTCGGGGGGGCGCGGTTCCATGTACCAAGCCTCAGCCAGTTTTGCTAGTGGTTGTCCTTTTCCATATTCATCATAGGTTGTGCTATCTTCTGGAAGAAAGCCTATAATTTTAGCTTCTTCTTCATGTATATGGTTTACATCTTTGGCAAGATCACTAGATAATTTTCCAAGAGCCCATACTTTTGCAGAATTCAAAAAAGAGGTGTCTTCCAACAGCCCCGCGGGTCCATAAATTTGTAGCTTACCATCAATTCCAATAAATTTTTCTAAAGCTGGGTTGGTGGTAATTCTGGGATAAAATGCAGGAACAATATAATAATTTTTATCTTTCGATAAATGTGTTGTTGTTTGCAGGTGCCAGCGTATAGGTTCAGTTAATTCGGTCATATTAATTTCTCATGTTGTTTAATTTGTTTTAACGTTTCTACTATTAATGTGTGCAGGTCTTATGGGGTTTTCGAGAAACGCGTCGTTGGTACCCTCCAATAGCGCTCCCATGGCCGTGTTCATGGCCATCAGTTCAGACGCGACAGTATTGAGCACGACGCCCGCGGTCATCGTGTCCTTCGAGTAACCTGTTTCGCCCATAACAAATGCTTTTGGATTTCCATTCGCGCAGGCGCCTATAGCTTGAGCTACATGATCGGGGTGTGTGTGGAATTCTACCGCAACATTGAAGTTCATTTGAGCATTAAAAAATTTATAATACATACTTTGCAAAAATTTAATATCCTTTAAAACCTCCTGCAGGCACAATACTAGATGCGATCCGCGAACAACCGGTTGCAACGCCAGTTGGGCGGATTTGAGTACTTCCGTGTCAGCGCCGCCGTAGTTGCCGCCAATTAAATCAATAGTTGGCACAGAACGAAGTGGTTCGCCTTTTGAATTATGTGTGTCTCCGCCCGATATAATTTTAACGCCGCCGTCGCGACTAATTATTCTAATTGAATCGGCTTTTGCGACAACGGCTGATCTTTCTGTTACATTCCCTGATCCACCTTGCGCGCATTGAAATTGATTATCGACATCACACATTTGAGAAATATAAACTCGGGCCGCGTCTCGAAATGCATCTGGGTTAAGGGGCACATCTGTCACTTTTCCTTTGTTCTGGTCTACAGAGCTTAGGCCTGCCACAAGATCAATATGCGCACAAGCAAAATGGCCCAATGGTCCATGGCCACCACCCAAAGGAATATCTTTTACAGTATTTAACCGATCAACTCCTAAAGTTATGTATGAGCCGTACGGTCCCTTAATTGTTTTCTCTCCAAACTTAGGAGCTTTTCGTACTGGAAGTTTTTGAGGATTAGGTGTGTCTCCTCCAACGCCGTAATAATCTAATTGATCCTTCGTTAGGTTTGGGCTATCACAAACTGCCATCTTGGGATCTCGTTTCCCTTGTATCGCCATAATTTATCTTTTCTCCTTTACGTAGGTTGGTACGCGCACCCTAATTTTTTAAGACGATTAATCGCCCATCTTGGATAATCTTTTGTTTCATGAGAGCCCCATTTTCGAATTATTCTCACATGAAAATGGCTCTCGTGGCCGCGTTTATGATGAAGAAGCTTCATTAAACGTTTAACAAATTTAGGCTTTCCAAACAAATATTTTTTAAAAAATGGTTTAAGTGCTGGATCCATTTTTAAAATTTTTCCGGTGGCACCTGAAGAGACACCATCCGTAGCAATAAACATTGCCCTGTCCTCCAACTGTTTAAAAAACTTCTTGTCTAAAAAAATTATTTTTGCGCCATATAATTTTGATAATAGTATAAATGCCAAGGCCTTGTCAACATCAAGCTCTTCTGGTGTAATTCTCTTGGACGATGGTTTCCCAATTGGAGTCGGCGTTAAAGTCTCCATATTTAATTGTGGTAAAACTATATCGGCGTCAATCCCTTCTCTGTGCGAAGTGTAATTCTTAACTTTATCTACACCATTTGCTTGTTGGGGGGACATATCTTTAACAACCCACTTTGTCGAAGGACTAGTTTGTGCCCACATTGGTCTATCTAGACCTTTAAAAAAATCACTAAACTCTTTGGTAGCCCATGAAAATTTTCTTTTTGTTTGCGATATTTCAATATTCGTAAATTGTGATGTTTTATATTCTTTAAGCCCTAGTGGATTCATTTTACAATTCTGTTCACCCTGCACTGGCTTTGATGCAAAATCTCTTGTATTATTTTTAGTTTCACGAGAACCAACTTCACACCCTCTAGTCTGGCCAACCAATTTTGTTGATGGTGTATGATTTTTTAACTTACCTTTTATAAATATATCGCTATCTTTTAAATCATAGTTTGGCAATCTTTTTCCATAATAGGGCGCGCCCAGAGGAGCGTATGCTAAACCATCCTTGTCATATGTTACATATGAAATAATTGGAGCACTAAGTGGCTTATCCGGAGGCGGTAATGTTGGAAAATTTACGCCTTTTAATTTGCTAGGAGCGGCAAAATATTTATATGGTACGGCGCCGTGTGCTGTGTCTGTGTTTATAATCCATAAACCAACCTTCTCATGTACTTCGCCGGGCATATATTTTTCCGCGCGCTTAATGGCAGATATCTTTTGAGAACCAAATATTTTTGAGCTAGCAACTAGCTGAATTTCAAAATTTGTACCAGGGATAATATTGTCCCATGTATTATAAATTTTGTTAATTATTCCATATTCTGGTCCCCAATTTGCATCAAGAAAATCTATTCTCCGGAGGCCTCCCGTGGCTCCGTCAACTATTTTATACTGAGGGTCTAAATTTTGTATAGCATGCATTAACATTCGGCTACCGCCGGCAAAGGCTTTAATTGTAAAAAACGCTGGGTCCTTTAATTTTACTTCGTTTGGCAATGTTTGGCTCTCAAAGTCTGATTTGGCTTGTTCTAAGGCCGCTAGCCACGCCTGAATATCAGCTAATTTTTGCTCAAGGAGTTCGTCGTCGTCGCCTTTATTCGGCTCCCCTGTAATTGGATCGTAATTGGGGTACTTGGAGGCGATTTTGGAGGGCTCAGGGGCGAGCCCTTTCCAAAAACTACTGTCTTCTAGCGCACCAAAATGCTCACTCCACGATACTTGCCATTTTGCCCACATCTGTGTTAAAACTTCTAGATGAAAATTATTAAAGGTGCTTTGTGGTTTATTTGAGTTATTCCAAAGTTTTGAACTGGCGCTCATAGGATGGGGGTCGAGGTCCATTAAAACAACAATCACATTTCGGTCTTCGGCTATCATAGCTTTAAGCGCATTTTTTAATGCTGGTTGATATGTTTTTGAGGCACCATTTAGACCAGTATCACCATGAAAGTAATAAATGAGTTCATATTCTTTTAATGGGGAGGCGCCCTCCGGCTGAAGTATCGCAACAGTTTTTGATGGCCCCACCAACTCGGAACTATATAAAATTACCTTCCCGTCAAAATCTTCAAATACCTTTTTTATATTATCGGGAATAGCTTCGTCTGCAATAAGTGTATTTGTATGTTCACTTTCTGCGCAGGTTTTTTCTTTTGTTATCGCCACGGGCACAGTCGGGCCGCGCCATGCTATGGCCCCCAATAGATCATTCTGTTGCCAGTTCTTATATATAATGTTGTGGAAAGGGTTCTTCAGTCTAGAGTGTGATCCGTTAAAAGATGTAACGGCACTATGGCCGTTGCAATGGAGTTGTTGAAGAAGGCATCGTATAGATTTACTGGGGAATGTCGGGTCTGACGGGACTGGGGGGCCGGCCATGGGATAGATATCCTTCCACCACCAGAACCGGTCCTCCAAGAAAATGCTAGATAGAAGTTTATTCTCATAAAAATATTTTAGTTTATGCACTCCGAGGGCAAAATCCGGATTTGGCCCTGTTTCAAGAGCATTAGTAGCTCCCAAAAAAGATCCGAATGACCAACGAGGCAAATCAGCGCCTTGTCCTTTTACTGCTAGATGTATTTCTATTTGAGGTGGGTCTTCTGGATCGACACTTTTTACAATTTGAAATAAATCATTATCATGATACCAATTAGGCACCCATTTCGGTTGTCCGCCAAATGGATTATTTTCTAAAACATTTATACCACTATAATCTGAGTGAATTAGTACTATTCTTGATGGCTTTGGGCTAGTAAGTTGGTCGATGCGCGCCAAATTAGAAATGGCGGTACCTCCTTTTTTATTTGCAATCAATGTTAAATATTTAATATTTGTTGGATCTGTGACGCCAAAGTGCTTATTTAAAAGATCGATCACTTCTTGATAAAGCTTTGGCCAATTTCCAGATATTTTTTGGTTAGGGTCTTGGTCCGGGTAGGCGCCGATGGTACCAACGGGTGTTTGATCTTTAGGCAATGGCTGATATGAAATAGGGGTTCTGATTAGGCTATAGTCGGTTCCGCCGCCGGCGGCGGCGTCGCCAAACTGACCAAAAGTATATCCGTCGTAGCCCCACGCAGCCCATTGCCGGTTTTGGTAACTCAAGGCTTTTGGTGAGCCAGTGCTTTTATACTTACTAGGAAGTTCATCTGTTCGTAACCTAAAAAGACCAGTAATCGGGTCAGACCCTTGTTTAGACCATAACATTTCAGGAATAACTAAAACAAAGTTGCGGCGCTCGCCAGTGAGTTCGTCTTTCTTGGGCATATCTTTTATGGCTCTCCAAAGGTCAACCCACTCTTTTCTTTCGTTTGCGAAGCCAAGACTATCATGAAACCAATATATTATTTCGAGCGGACCTTTGGGGTCGGTGGCCATGGGCATATATATAATAGTAGAACGTCCAGGTTTGCGTTCTGACGGCGCCACTTTTTTTCCTTCGTCTGACAACATATCAACATCATCATCGGGGCCATTGTTTTCACAAATTCCTGCCCAAATTAATCCTTCATATAAATCTTCTTTATGAAAGTTTCGAAATAAGTTTGCAACCCATGTTTTGTATTTTTCTGGCTCTAGCGGTGTAATAACTTTATTTTCAGATATTCCCATCCCAGAAACGACAGGGCAGCCGCCAGTACTTAATTTAGGTAAATTCTTTCTTCTTCCAATCACGTCTCCTATGGCGCCGGCGTTAGAATAAACTTTTGTACATTCTTCTAGAAGCTTTCCGTAGTCTGCCGCGGGGCTGTGCGGATAATCTTTTTTCCACTTTGCCATCCCGGCTTCATCAAGAGGGCCCTTATAAAAAAGATCTGTTAGCGCTCCAGTGTTGCCTATTTGTACCCATACAAGATCTCCAGGCACAACTCCTTTTAATTGGGCATCTGCGTCTGCTGCCTGAACGGTGGGATAACAATCAATAATAAGCTGATCTTGTTTAGATGGATTTTGTATATTATTTGGGACCGGCAGCATAAAATGAAGCTCTGGTATACGAATCTTATATGTTGTAAGCCTATATTTATTGGCGTGGCCCATAGTAAACGTTGAGTCCAAAACCGTATCCAGGGCGGTTTTATGGCCGTCTATAAAAGGATTATCTATTCGTAGCATTATGCCAGGGAGGTCGCCCGTCTTTGCAAAATTATCTGGCGTATATGCTGCTTTCATTATGGATCGCATATTGGCCTCCGGATCCCCCCACAAATGGCCCGGGCGTGGAGATGTGCCTATGTTTGAGCCAAGAGAACCAAAACTGCCGGGGGCCAGATTGAAGGCAGCGGCAGCATTTACTGGATTGGTAATTAATTGGCTTTTTTCCTTGTCCGGCAACGAGTCGGCGTCGGAGAGGCTGCCATCGTGTGAGAAGGCATCAGGTGATCGTTCTGCCATGAATTACTTTTCTCCCTGAATTAAATCAAAAAGCTCTTGTTTATCATTTTCATCTAGTGCAACACTGCTGCCCTGTTTTTTACTTAATAGCGCAGTAATTTTAACTAGCTGTTCGTTTGATCGTTGAAGAGTTTCAACATATTTAGAAGCGATTAGGCCTAGTTGTTTGTGTGTTTCAAGGTCTCCAGCTTTTTTCATTTCTATTAACAACTCAGTTAAAAGAGTGGAAGTTACTGCACGATCATCTCTTATGTTGGTAAGTGATTCTTTGATGTATTCATCAACATTTTTTATTCTTCTTTGTCCCATATAATTTTAAAATCCCTGTATCGGGCTCTAATCCTGTTTAAGCTGCTAACAACTTGTTTAGTGTTTAGGCCCGTAATTTCCCTTATATATAAATAAATAGCTTTTTTATTAAAAATTTCTATATTTTCGGACTCTTCAAATAAAATCTTAACGGCTTGAATAACTTTTTTTTCATTACTGCGGACGGGTAATTTTTCCCAATCTTCTATTTGTTTTTTAAAAGCAGTCCAAAATTCATTTTTTATACTATCTGAAATAAATGTATTATAGACCACTAAAGGATGCTGGCCGCCTAGTTGATGTTTCGATGTTGCGCAAAAATCTTCAATTACTACTTCTCGTCTGGATTTTTGTACATTCTTTTTAACTTTGTGAATAAACCAATTCTTTGTTATGACGCTAAAATAAGAAAAGGCTTTAGAACCACGATCTGGATCATATTTATTTAATACAGTTATTAGCCAATTTTTACAATCTTCTCTGAGATAATCGCAGTTGGGGAGATTAGTAAATTTATAAGTGTATACAATTTTATCTACTAATTCGCTAAATGCTGGGCCGATATATGTGTTGTATAGTTCGTTTCTTTCTTTTGAGTCAGTGGTCAAGCAATAGTCTATAATGGCTTGTTCGTGAACTTTGGTAAAGTAGTGATTTTTTTTCCTGGCCATACATTATTCTTCCTCCTCGTGCTCATCGTCTTCTTCTAAATCATAATTTACATCATAAATGGCACGAAAGTCTTTAGATGTTTCAGTTATGGTCTTGGAGTGTTTCATTAAATTTTCTAATGTTGTATCGCCATAAAATCTTTCCAAATTATATACGGCCTCTACGTGCTCTGAATATTCTTCTAAAAGAATGAAGAGGTTTTCTAACTCTTCAGAAATATTAAGAAATTTCTTTATTAGCTTAACAACATACCATATTAAAAATCCACTAATTAAAATGGAGACTCCTAGTAGTATTTCAATCATTTTTTTTCCTCAACGTGTCTTTTTGTCGACTTAGATCTTCTTTGGCTTCTTCTATAAAGTTTTTAACATAGTTGCCAACCTTTTGTTTTTGTTCTGGTTTTCTTTTAATATTAGAAAACATGGATGGCCTCCTAGATAAAGAGCTAGATATTTCGCACACATCGCAATCTTCCATTGTTTCAGTCATTGAGTGACTAACTGTTAATTCGCTTCCACAGTTATCACAACTATAAATATAGATGGGCATTATGGTTTTGAAGATTCTTCTGGGGTTTCAAGATCTAAGCTTTCTTGAAAGTTTTTTTGAGTTTCTTCATTAAACTTAACAATTGGCGGGTTCATTACGGCTAGCCCTTGATCTGAAAGTTTAAATTTAAATCCTTTTAATACTGGAACAATATCACTTTGTTCCATTAAGCTTTTTTGCAGGGCCATCATAACGGCTCCTACTGCTTGGTCTGACATATTCATTTCTTGTGGCATATTAATCTCCTTTTTGTTATGCATTGAATTTATTATCTTGTAGCCATTTTGAAACCCAAGTTTTTAATTCTACTTTGGGTTTCCAATTCAGCAACTCTCTTGTTTTAGATATATCTGCTAAGGTAGTCCAGGCTTCGCCCGGGCGCTGGGGAATATATTTCACGTCTTCTTTAAACATGGTGGCCAACTCATTAATAGAGTGGTTTGTGCTTGTACCTAAATTAAACACCTCCCCTTTCCAGACGCCCTCTGACATCGCGATTAAGGCATTGCATATGTCTTCAACGTTTGTAAAATCTCTACGTTGTTCCCCCGTTCCAGTTATTGTTAGTGGTTTATCAAGAAACATTTGCTCTTCAAAGATACCAATGACTGTGGCATATGGCCCAGATCGTAAATGGCGTGGTCCATAAACATTAAAAAACCTTGCAATTGTTGTACTCACCCCATATACTTCAGAATAAAGTTTACATATTTCTTCTCCTTGCCACTTTGAGAAAGCATAAGGATTCAAATAAACACCACCATAAAAAGAACTAGAACCTGCGTAAATTACTTTTATATTATTTTTTCTAGCGTATTCACAAACTAATGATGTTCCTCTTGCATTAACATCTAAAGTTTCATTTGGTCTTTCAAAGCTTGGTTGAATTCTCGCTAAGGCAGCTAAATGGAATACAATATCAACATTTTTAAGTATCTCAAGGGATTCTGGGTTTTCAAAGACGTGCCTAATATCTTGAAAAATATATCTCGCTTTATTATTACAATTTTCTTTTTTGCCAGTCTCTAAGTTATCAATTACAATAACATTGTTGTCTGGGTTTGCTACAAGTATATCAACCAAATTGCTTCCTATAAATCCACAGCCTCCTGTAACTAAAATATTTACCATTTTATTTTTCCTCCCAATATTGAATCATTTCATCCAACATGCTTTCAAATGTATACTCTGGCTTCCAACCCAACGTCTCTATAAACCTAGTTGGATCTCCCTTCAGATATTCTAGTTCTTCTGGTCTCATATATATTGGGTTTTGTACAACATAGTCTTTATAGTCCATGCCTAGGCTATTAAATACATATTCACATAATTCTCTAACAGAGTGGGTTTCTCCGGTGGCTACAATAAAATCATCTGGTTTTTTATAATTGAGGATCATGTGCATGGCTCGTACATAATCTTTTGAATGCCCCCAGTCACGACAAGAATTTAAATTTCCAAGTTCTAATTTGTTTTTCAATCCTTTTTTTATTTCTACTGCAGTTTTAACAACTTTGTTTGTGACAAAATTTGAACCTCGTCTCGGAGATTCATGGTTAAATAATATTCCGTTACATGCGTGCAAATTATAAGCGTTTCTATAGTGTCTAACCAGATTATGTGCTAAAAGTTTGGCGCAACCATATGGGCTTACTGGGTTCATGGGGGTTGTTAATCTTTGGCTACCATCTTCATCGACAGAATTACCAAACATCTCAGAAGAACTAGCTTGATAAAACTTTGCTTCAGGGACGAGTGATTTGTAAATTTCTAAAAGGTTGAGAACACCCATCGCATTCGTTTGAATGGTAAAAGATGGCACATCAAAACTAATGCGAACATGACTCATCGCAGCTAAATTATAAATTTCCGTCGGCTTTACTTCGCCTATAACTCTGGTTAAAGAAGGAACATCTAACATATCAGCATAAAAAGTATTAACTTTATCATTAATGTGCCCAAGCCTGCTATCTTGGTTTTCCGCAACTGAGCTTCTTCTAATAAGCCCATAAACTTCATACCCTAGGGACAAAAGATATTCAGATAAATAACTGCCATCTTGCCCTGATATACCCGTAATTAATGCTCTTTTTGACAATTTAAAAACCTCCTTTTATGTTCCTTATATTCTTATCCAGTTTTCTGGTATTAAATCAGCAGTTTCTTTATAGTTACATGAAACTCTTTTGGGGCCAAACCAACTCCATGGTGCAATAACTTTCTTATCTTTGTTTTCATTTAGATACGCGGCCCACCATGAAAATGTAGAATTAGAAATTATATTATTTTTTACTTTGGACATCAAATAAAGATCGCAAACATCTTCTTCACCTTCAATAAAGTGAATCTTTTCTTTTGGTATAAAGTTTAAAGCTGTTTTGCACCACTCAATATCATCACTAAAAACTACAATTTCTTGATTATCTCCTAGTATTTTAAGCGCTTGCTTATAATATTCAACACCAAGTATCTCATAAATGCCGACTAAAGATAAATAATCTCCTCTTCTAATGTGTATTGACGTGGTATCGGCCTTAAGAATGTGCTTATATTTTTTATCCATTTCTTCTATCATATACTCTGGTAATTTAAAGCTATTAATAATCAAATCTCTACAAAAATCAAAATATTTATATGACTGAAAGTGGCCACGCAATATCATACCATCTATAAAAGGAATTTCATGATAAATCGTGCTAGTATAGGGCGGCTCTTGAAATTCATAAGTAAAAATGTTGTGATCTCCGCTTCTATTTAAAGAATGAAATATTGTTTTCAAATAATAACTTAAAGTAGTGCGGCCACAAGGTGAAGGAAAATTTAAATAAGGAAATACAGCGAATGTTCCATTTTTATATGCCAATCCTAATGTTGCCGCAATACGAAACATATGATTGCCTAGGCGGCCGCCTCCGTGGCAAGTAATCATTTTATTCTTCTATCTCGTGAGTCTTCATAAAACTAACGTCTCCACTTTACATTACAGCTCGTACACCACTTATTAGATTGGGGAGTCTGCCAATCGCTACCATAAATGCCTTCAAGTAAATATTTAGAATCTGTTGGAATGTTGTATGGCTCCCCGTCTAAAGTTAACACCTCAAGGTTATCTAAATATCTTTTGTCCAAAAGGATCGTGGGGAGATAATACATATATTGATTTTCTGAGTACTCAGAAAAAAGACATATATCAATACTCATTTCATTGCGACCAAGCGTTATTGAATGGTTGTGGCCGTTTGTTTTTTCTCCGGCGAATTCTTTTCTTCGAACGTCTGTTCCATGATTAGAAATTCTTACCAACTCAAAATTTAAATCAATTAATTCTGACATTACTTCATCTGTAAATTTCTCTTTATCTTTCAATAAAATGCCTACATCATCATCGCGATCATTTATTATTAAATCACCATCTCTGACGGCGCCAAGCAGTGTACCATACATTAAAAACATTTTGATATCATGTCTTTTAAAAACCTTATTTAAAATTGATAAATTTTCTTTTCGTAATTTTGTGGATCGCAACCTTCCTTGGTTGTATGCTCTTTCATATTTAGTGCCAAACCATTTTCCTGTGCTCTCTCTATCATATAACGAACTCATCCTATATTCTCCTTATTGTATTTGAAAACACTTAACTTTGTTATGATTTAACTTTTTCATAATGGCTAGCCTATGGACACCATCTAAAATAACATTGGTTGAGCTTATTATGGGGGCGCTTTCCCTTCCGTCAACGCGCCTATAGTCAAAATTAAAATTGTTAATTAATTTATCGAAGCTCTCCGGGAAATGATCTTCGCACAGCTTTGTCCCAAAGTTGTTATAAAAATATTTTATATATTCTTCTTTCTTCCCACAAACATACTTAAAATGAGGCGTGCTTTCAATTGGTATCGGGCCGACGTCTATTATGTTTGCTCGTAATTCATTTATATTTTTTTCTACTATTTCAGGAAGAACATAGTCTATGTGATAGGGAAAGTAATAATCCTTTTCTTCATTTCTTTTGTAAAAATTTAAACTACGTAATCCTAAAACATTTAAAATATGCTCCGTTTGCCCTTCGTGATCCGACCCATGGATACAATGATCGTGCGAAACGCCTGGGTTTAATGGGGCCAACGTGCGGTTGGGAGTCCATTTTGGATTAAACATGTTCCTAATGGCTATTTTTAAATTAATAACATTAGTGCACTCTAGGTGTTCAAACTCTCCTTTTCCTTTGACTATCTCTTTGGGGTTTTTGTTTTTAACTAAAATAAAAATTATTTCTTGCTTGCTTTTTAATAAATATTGTGTTTTGGCGACAAGATGCTCCCATGGATAGGGGTCACAATCGTATATTTTTTTAATAAATGTGCCCATATCACCAGTATGAAATCTTTTCATTGTAATGATATCGAAATTAGGATCTTCTCTTATCATTTCTACTATTTGAGGGGAAAAAGGTATACCATTCCCCCAAATTATAAAATTATCATATCTTGTAGTAGAATTAAATTTAAGCACGTCTAGAGAGCGCTCTGATATATTGGTATATTGTTTTACAGTTTTAATGAAGTTCGGGTATTCTTTTAAATGTTTCTTTACATAAAGTAGGTGCTTTGTTTTTTCTGGCTTTTCCTTCCATTCAAAAAATCTTATAATAATATCATCCAAATCACATGGAAGCAGTATTTCTATATCGCTATATTTAATTGTTTTTTTATTATGTAATATGTACAAAAAATAATGTGGGTTAGTATAAAATTTTTGATACGGAAAAGAATCATATACATCGAACCTTAAATTTAATCTATTTGCGTCCGGGGGGAAAATATCAACGTGAGTGTTATATTTTTTTTTGGTAACATGTACACGAAATTCACTTCCTATTTGCTTTGATAAATTAACTTTTAGCTTTTTAATAAAGCTTTCTCGATTACTACAAAAAATGTCAACATCGTTAAAATCATAATAGTTTGGAAAATAATCTGATTTCTTGATCACGACATAATTTTCAATACCTTCCAGTGCTCCGGGGATGTCAATTATGTTCGAATAATTATTCATTTTCTGGTTCCACGTTTTTTATCCTAGAAATTATTTCAGTTGTAGATATCCCCTTGGTAGAGGGGAGATATTTCATTATATTCAACTTCATAGGAATTGCATGTTGCTGTTTGACTGCGGGCGATAAATTGTCACCATGCGCTACAATGTCTATTTTATTTTTTTCTATGAACTCCATAGAAATATTCAATGGCGCGTTCTCTATAACTTCATCGACATATTTACAACTTTTTATAATTTCATATCTATCTTTTTCATTTATTATTGGTGTTCTTTTGTAACTCCCAATATCTTTATCTGAATGTACGCCTACAATAAGGTAGTCTCCTAATCTCTTGGCACGACATATTAAATTCAAATGTCCAACATGAAATAAATCGGCTGCCATGTCAATATATACACGAATCATTTAGAGCCTCTAATATGAAATCATATTTATCATTGAATTTAACGCTCATTGTCGATATTCTAAAGCTGTTTTTAATATTCTCTATTCCATTATATATTATTATATTCCTTTTTTTTAAAAAATGTTTTAGTTCTTCGTAGTTTTTATTAGGATGAACAAATCCTATAATCGAATTGGAGGGTCTTTCATTTATACATTTAATATCGCTTTTCTGTAAATCACTAATCAATTGGTCGCGGCGCCTGTTCATTTCATTTTCAGTTAATGTGCTCATCTTTAGAGCGCAATTAAGTGCGGCGACTGATTGCACCGGTGGCGTAAATGGTAAATCTTTTTTATTTCTATAGTTACCGAGGTTTAAATAATAGCTTTTTTTGAAAACTTCCAGCCTTTTTCTCCAAATTACAATTCCTAAACCCGGCGTTGACTGCAAGCACTTGTTTGAACAAAACGATATTGCATCAATATTGCTCAAATATTTTGTATAGTTAGTTGCGCCAAAAGCGGATGTTGCATCAATGTACAATCTACTTTTAGGAAAAACTTTTGTTACTGCATCTAAAGAAAACTTTTCCCCTGTTGTGGTTTCATTTTCAACAAAGTATAGATTAGAAGAAAACCAAGTATTATAATTTATCTTTAATATATCACTCTCTGTTTTGGGAAAATATTTTTTTGTTTCAATATTATACAGTGACATCATTTCTGCGGCTCTTTTTCCATACTCTCCTGCTATTATAATATTTGTTTTAGATAAAAGAGAAGAAATTAAAGCTTCCATCGCTGCGGTGCCAGAACCCCCAAAGATAGAAACATTCCAACTATCAAAAGAAGCATCTAGGCTAAACCGACGAAGCAAATTAATTTTAGTCTCTACCAACAAGTCTAAAAACTCTTCAGTTCTGTGACATGTATCTGAATATTTAGTTTGAATATTTTTTACACTATCTAAAGTGTTGGTGGGTCCAGGATTTAACAAAATATTATCCATTTATAAACTCTTTAAACTGTTTTATGTTGGTTTTACATTCTAGAGCAACGCGTGGCGATTTGCCATCATTGGAGATCTGTAATATTTTAGCTACGCCGGGGTAATTTTCCTCTAAGTTGGCGCAATTATATTCCCCGACTGATTCGTGACAATTATTATCAAGAACATAAACATATAAATTGCTTAAATTTTCATCTCTTATTGTATGCGTGATCCCCAAGTGCATAAGCAGTGATCCGTCACCAACAAAAGCAATGACGTCTTTTGTTGTATTTTTTGCTATCCCCAAAGCAATCGCAGGAGATAAACCCATACTACCTTGCATGTACAAAATATTTTTATTGCCCGGGTATAGATTATATATCGCCCTAGAAAGAAAGCCGGTGTTTGTCACATAAACTGACTGCTCCCCGTGTTTACCGAAAACATATTCTATAGCCTCTTTTCTACTTAACATTATTTTCACCTTTTACCAGAATATAATTTTTATATCCAATTAAATTTAAAAGCTTTTCGTCGGTCTCGCCCATAACCTTGTGTTGAGGCAACGTGTGTCTGTGGCCTATAACTAATAAAGGCCTTACATCAAAAGGAATACACAAACTTGTTAAAGGATTAATAGCGTTTCCCAAACCAGAATTTTGAAGATATACGCATGTTTTTTTACCTGCTAGTTCGGCGCCAAAAGCAATTGCTAATGCTTGCGACTCATGAGTGGCTATTATATTATCAAACTCTGATGAGATTATTTTATTCTGGAATGTTTTAAGGACGCTATCTGGGACACCAGTAAAAAAATTATAGCCCTCTTCTATTAGTGTGTCAAAAAGCTCATGAACCATATTTTTCTTGGTTCTCTTTCATTTCATCCACCGCTATGAGGTCAAAAATGGCTGTCATTGGCACTACAAAATCATTGCCCGCAGAAAGAGTTTCAGACTCAATAACACTTTGAAACATCTTCTGTAAAACCTTAACGGTTGCCCTGACAGAATAATTTGCGTATATGGCCAAACTTACGCCGCAATTTCTCATTTGATTAACTGTCATTTGATTATATGTTGTTGGTACAATAACCAGGGGAGTTGTTAAGTTCTCTTTATGATATCTATCACAAAATTTCATTACTTCATCTGGTGTTTTATTTTTGTTGTGAATCAAAAAGCCGTCGCAGCCGGCCTCTGTATAAGCTTTTGCTCTTTCAATGGCAACATCAATTCCCCTGCCCTGAATTAAAGCTTCGGTTCTTGCAACAACCGCAAAACCATCTTTATTATTTTTTTCAAGGGCGGCCTTAATTTTACCTACTGTTGTCGGGGTTTTCTCAAGTTCTTTTTTCATTCCATAAAACGAACATCTCTTGGGAGAGGGGTTGTCTTCAATACAAACTCCCCAGGCGCCGGCTTTAGAATATTCTCTAACCATTCTTATTGTATTAATCGCGCTTGGGCCGCCCTCGTCGGCGTCTACTAGTATTGGAATATTGATTCTATCGGCAATTTTGCTAATCGCGTCGGCATAATCAGCAGCATTTAATATCGAGGCATCAGGAAATCTATTCCATGCGTGCATCTCGAAACTAGAGAGCCATACGCCATCAAAACCCGCGTTCTCAGCTAATTTAGCTATCATGGCGTTGCTAGCGCCGCACACTAAGTTTACCTCTTCTTTATTATTTAATAAGTCTTTAATTGTTTTTAACATAATTCTCCTTATTTATGACAAATATTTTCATATATTCCCAAAATTATATAAATTTTTATTGTTTTCATTCTTCTTTCCTATAAATGTTAAACCTATCTTTATTATAGAAACCACAACTTGTCTCCCAGCCTGGAAATTCTTCTTTAGTATATAAAAGATGATTTAAATCATGTGAAACTCTAGGTAAGTCTCCAATAAAAACTGGGCCTTTTGAAACTCTACAAATTTCTTTTATCGTTTTTTTTGCGTATTCTTTACTTGGAAAATATTGAAAAACACTATACGAAAACACACAATCAAAAACATTGTTGTCAAAAGGCAATTTGTTAGCATCCGCTATAAAAACATTATTTCCCAAAAGAAACTTATGTTTTTCAATTAATGTTTCTGAATAATCAATGCCAGTATAATCACAATTAAAAAATTGTGCCAACATTCCGGCGCCACAGCCAACCTCTAAAACACTACAATTGGTGTCTACACCTAAAGCATGCTGGATTTTCTCAGCAACAAAAGCAGCGTTAATATTTGTATTCTCGTACCCGTCTAATACTAGTAAATCATCTGTAGTGGCTTTGCCCTTGTCGATCCAAATTTTTTTCCAATTAAGTTTCACTTTTGTACTCCTTTATCCATGGATTAATCCACGAAAATCTATTAATTAATTTTCGTTTTAAACCCATATCGACGTTTTCACATATTTCTAATTTTTGCGCTGGGGCGTCATATAAAAACATTATAAACTGATTTTGAGGCTTGTGGTACGAAACTTGTAAGAACTTGCTTGGATATTCTTTGTCATCCCACTCTATGGCTTTGATAGCACATGCAGTGGTAGAACAAGACTTATCAATTACTGACCTCCCGTCTTCCATAAAAAACACGCGCTCTCTATTTTGCTGACTAAAAATATTTTCAATATCTTCTATCTTATCGTAACCAACGCCAACTTTATCAGCAAAAAGTGTATATAAATCTCTTATTGAAATTAATTTTTTGTTTATTTTTTTATCTTCGGTGTTATCTTTAACAAGTGCCCAGGTTAGCCATGCGTGTGGCGGCGTACAATACGGATCAATTAGCCTATAATTTCCATGGTCTGCGAAGAAAACAAATAATGAATCTGGCTCATTAAAGTCCCATGCATCTATTAAATCAAATATTTTTTGATTTGCTTCTTCTATGTTAAGTTTTTTTCCAATAGCTGTATGTAAATGATGATACTTTATAAAATAAAATTTATTTTTGGTGGGCGCCTCTTCTTGCATCTGTTTTATAAAATTAAATTCTTTATTGTTGAATTCATTAGATTTCTCATCGGTACCGAACATTAAATCAACAATGCGTTTTTCGCTCCAAGCGCCGGCTTTTTCAACTTCGCCCTCCGAACAAGTTGTAGATGTTTGTTTTATTCTAGGATCTCCATAGAGTAGTTGGTATGCATATGTATTATTATGATAATGTACATCCCAGTCCTTTTTAAGCATCTCGTTCATAATAACATCATTATACCATGGTTGTTTATTTTCTATTACTGACTCTTTAGTAATGGACCGCCACCCCAAACCATGGTCAATTATGTCTGATGTTAATTTGCCGGTAAAAAGCGGCGCCAAAGAAGATAACGTCCAACTGTTAGATACTTGACTCAGAAATGTAGCATTTTTTTTCTTTGCGACCGAGGAGATTACGGGCATTGGAAAATGGGCCGCGTCGCAAAGGATGCAATAAATTTTCATTGTACATATCCTCTTTGTTTAATAAATGTTGAACATTTAACGGCCATAGAAGATCTCTCTTCAGCTTCCGGCGTGCCTGACCGCGGTTTTGAAGGGTTCCCATAAAACGTGTGCATATATAATGCTTCATCTATAAAACTAACAGCAGAATAATCACCATCTCTTTTCCAAAGTTTATATAAAATAGGTAACGTCATCGCATGATCTGTAGCTATTTGGAACCATTCTCCACTCCAATCTAAAAAATTATTAATAGAAACATTTTGGAGTGCCTTAGCTTTAAAAGTAGACATGTGGCTTGTAATCCAAGGCTCCGCGTAAGGATTCCAATTATTATTAGGGATTGGCATACTACATCCGATTTCGCCATGGGTTAATATATATCTGCTATAAATATACTCTAGCTTATCATCTTTTTCATATGCTTTATATACTGTTTCTAGTGCTGTGTTTCTTGCTAGCCAATCATCGCTATCAACAATACAAATAATATCTTCAGGATCTTTATTTATGGCATTTTCATAAATATTTTTTAGTCTATACTTTCTTTCCTTGTTGATTTTTATTTCAATGCCCTTTGTGTTTTGATATTTTTCTAAGTATAAAACAGTATCATCATCGCTTATATCGTCTACAACAATGTGAGATTTAGGTTTCATTGTTTGGTTTAAAACACTCTCTACACAATTAACAACAAACCTATCTGCATTTCTACCCGTAGAAATTACATATACATTACTCATTTATACATTCCTTAATTATTTTTTCCCAATAAGATATTTTCATTTTCGAAAGATCGTATACCTTGGCTGACAATTCTTCATATTTCTCGTTTAAATAATTATAACTTATGTCTTCCCAACTTTTAATAAATAAAATAGGAAGATCTTTGAATTCGTTCAAAACTGTACTCTCTTTAACTATTGGGATTGTTCGCAAATAAAGTGCTTCCCATGTTCTGTGGCAATCGCCACCGTTTCCTCGTGGAGAAAAAACAAACTTATGCTCGGCCATATCTCTATAAAACTTTTTCCAATGCACTTTTTCATCATAAGTGATCCAACTTTTATCTTTATATGTATCTAAAATCTTTTGTCTTTCTGTTGGATATGTAGCTGGGTTTATGTTAAGGTATATTAATTTATCATGCTTAAGCTTTTGTTTGGATAGTGTGCTAATATAACTTGCCTTTTCGATTGCATTTGGCCAGCCGGGAGACGAATATTTTCCCAGCTTACTAGCGCGGTTAACCCTGAGAAACATGCTTTCTAAACCTATAGGAAGCGAGATTATTCTTTCATCTTCAACGTCTTTGTTTAGCGCAAACCATTTTTTAACGCCTTTAGGTTTTTTAAGGAAGCGAGCTTTGTCAATATGATAATCACTATTATGAGTAACATAGATCGATTGTTCTGTTCCAGAATAGTCATCTAAAAAGTCAGTTTTACAAAAAGTAACATTTAACTTCTCACATATATCAATAAACTTATTCCCAGTGATATATTCTTGGATATTAATGTTGTGTTCTAAAAAATTTTCCATACTATAATAGCTTAATAAATTTGTTTCTATATTCTTGAAAGTATTTAATTTCATCTGTCGTAAACACCAATGACATTATTATTTTAATGTCCTTCCAAAGTTCATCTTCGTAGGGATTTCTATGCAAATGTACATCTATTATGCGACTACTTATATACTGCATGAATGTTTGCTTCCAAGCGGTGCGATCAATTCTTCCATTCCTCAATCCATACTGATTGGCGCCCCTTACAATTAATTGACATTTATCAGGGTAATATTGGCTTTTAAAAACATTTTTAGTTATAATCGATTCGTCCAGATTCCAGGCTTCGTCCACTTCTTTTTCTCGCTGAGATCCATAACGATAATCATCGCGAACCGAAGTCTTAAGAAGGCTTTTATCCAGGCACTTTTTAAGATTTTCTCGAAAGCTTTCATTTGATATGCCGATAACCTCTTTCCAAAGTTTAGCCTTCATCCCAATATAACCAATTTTGAGCCGTGTATAGTTTGTTTCGTCTAGATCAAAAATATGAATATCTTTCGAAAAATCTTGTTGGTTAAACCATGGCTTGGAAATAACAAATTTATCTATATCATCTGTTATAATGTAATCATCATCTTTAAAAAGAGGATCCGCGGCGGCAAAAAGTCTAGAAACTTGTGCTACATTGCATGTTTTATACCCATCAATATGTTCAAAACGCTTAAGAATCCCTTCTGCTTTTTCAGTGGCACTTGAAACTAATTCCATCAATTCATTAGAAATGTTTTTATTAACTGTTATAACGTATGGTTGATAGCCTATTTTTTTCCAAAATGTACACCATATTGGCACAAAAAATAAATATTCTGGGTTTTCGTTGACTGAGGATATTGAATACTTTTTCATTTATCTATAATATCATATATTTCTATTATTTTAAATTGTTCTACAACATCAATTCCTTTTTTGCCACACTGAAAATTCATATGAAACATATCTAAAGCAGATTTAGTAAAATATCTTTTATCTTGCTGAGACGTAAAACAGTCAAGGGATTCTAGTTTCCTATCGTAAAAATTGCCAATATTAATAAACAAATTTGGCTGCCATGAATTAAGAGTGCTTGGCGTGCGATATTCTATTATTGATATGGGCGAGTGCCTTGCCAGGGCCGCGGCGAGGCCGTTTACAAATCTGTGTTCAAACATGGAGTCGTCTTTTGTTGGTATAAGTATACAATCATAGTTGCCTTCTTTAATAAATTTATTTTCTATGTAATTAACCCAGCCGGGATCTCTATCTTTATCTTCAAACAGGCTACAATTTGAAAAATATATTGTGGCATTAGAGGCGTTGGCAGTTTCCCATGCCCGTTTAACCTCGACGAGTCTATTGTCATCTACAGTGTTTAGGCATTTTGTGCCCCCCTTTGTCATGCAGAGTACGGAAAAGGACGTTTCATGGCATTTTATTATAGTGCCAAGCATACTATATTCAACATCATCTGGGTGAGGTGACAAACATAGCACTTTTTTGTAGTCTAAAAATTTCATTGTACGTTGTAGATAACAGAGTAATAATTTTTTAATATTGGCTTATGTATAGATAACTTAATGTCTGTAAACATCGAAGTATCTAAATAGGCTCCATAATTTGAGTCAACGGCGCCCTGGCCACATATATATTCGCACGCATTAACTGCTTTGCAAATATCTAATATTCTTTGAGTTTGTGTTGTATTAATACCCAATTCGCTACTCATAATCATCTTTGTTTTTATATTTAACTTTTTACGGCCCCACATAATAGAATCTAAATTGATATCAATCAATTTTTTTTTATTATAAATGTTCGACATGTTTACTTTAAAATTTTGTTGTATTTTTTTTACTATTTTTTTTCTCCACGAACCGTCTACAGCTTGAACATCTTTAATCAATTTTTTGTTAGCACGTGGTTCTACTTGAATAGTGAAAAATTCTTCTACCCCGTTTGTATTTAAAAATTTATTACGATTCTGCCAACCTCCTTTTGTGTACTGTACATCATCTAATATTACAAACAAATCAGCTAATTGCATTTTTTGAAAAAAGCCCATATATGGAAAATGTTCCGGCTGATGAATAGCTATTTTCATTACTTCAATGCTTCCTTTATCTTTGTGACAATAAATTTAATTTCGTCTTCTTTTAATTCAACATACATTGGTAAAGATATATGTCGCTGTAGTATATCATTAGTAACAGAAAAATCTTGGCATGATGATATATATTTCTTAAATACTTCTTGTTTATGACAGGGCGGCGAATATGCATCGCCTGTTTGTATCCCAGATTCTAATAGTTTAGATACGAAAATTGATCTATTGACAGTGCTTTCTAAAACAAAATAGATATTCCAATAACAATTAAATATATTATTATAAGTGGGAAGCATTTTTATTTTTTTCACATCAGCCAATAGCCTACTATATGTAGAGGCAATTCTATTTCGATTTTCTATAAATGAATTCAATTCATCCATCTGTGTTAATCCTATACACGCATTAACCTCCGTCATCCTATAATTTGATGAACTATAGTAAAAATTTTGCCCGTCACCGCCGTGGTTTCTGTATAGTCTGCATAAATCTGCTAACTCTTTAGAGTCGGTGGTTATCATGCCTCCTTCACCAGTAGTCATAATTTTTGTCGGATAAAACGAAAAACAACCTGCAATTCCTAGCGAGCCGGCTTTTTGATTATCAATGCTTGACCCAATCGCATGAGCAGAATCTTCAATTATCAATATGTTGTGTTTATCACAAAATGATTTAATATCGTAATATTCTGGTGTTATTAATCCTCCAATATGTACTAATATAATTGCTGCAACATCTTTAGACATGTTTTTCTGTATAGACTTTAATGACATGCACAAAGTATCCTCGTTCATATCAATAAAAACTGGGATGTTGCCGGATGAAATAACAGAGTTACCGGTGGCGACAAATGTTTGTGACGGCACCAATATTTTCTTGTTTTTTATGCTGGCTGACTTAATTACTATTTCTAATGCAGACGTGCATGAATTGGTCGCCACAGCATATCTTGTACCTATAAACGCTGCGAATCTAGTTTCAAAATCTTTTACATATTTCCCTTGAACTAAATTGCCTGTCTCTAATATCTCTTTAAGATAAAGAACCGCTTTTTCTTTTGCTTCGTTTGAAAAATACGGCTTTGCTCTAGGATATTTTATAACTGTGTTCATATAATTCTGTTAATCCTTGTTTTAAAGTCTTAAACTTGTAGTTTGTGTGCTTTTTGATCTTCTTATTTGAAAAAAAACAATGTTCATTTTTAAATGGTGCCTGTGGAGATTCGTTCTTAAAAACTACAGGCTTGTTTACTATAGAGGAAATCATCTCAACAAAGCCTTTTATTGTCACATATTCGTCATTACAAATATTATATAGCTGGCGTGTTCGGCTGTCTGATGTAGCCAACTTAATAACAATGCTAGCTAGATCTTCAGCAAACACAAATGATACTACAGCAGATCCGTCTCCATCTAAATCTACCAGTTCATTATTTAAAACTTTATCAAAATAATATCCTTCCCTGTTGTGATGATTGTTTTTTCCTATGATATAAGTGGGCCGCAAGATAATGTACGGAAAGTTTTTTAAACTAGTTATATATTGTTCTACTTCCTGCTTCTCGACTCCATAATTTTCAAACATTGGCCATGGGCCCGTTGGACTTATTTCTTTAATAGGAAAAAGATTATTTTTGCGATATACAGCCACGCTGCTAATAAAAATATATTTATCTGCGTTTTTTTGAAATATTGGTAAGGATTTTTTTGCTTGTTCAAGATTGTATAAACACATGTCTATAACACAATCAAACCGTTTTTTAGCAAATAACTCATTTAAAGTCGCTGCGTTGTTTCTATCTCCCTTGAGAATAGTGCACGGCACAGGGCCTGTGCCGCTTCTGTTCATGATTGTTATTTTGTGCCCTAACTTGTAGAGTTGTGTTACAATCAATTTTCCAGAAAATCTATTTCCGCCCAGTATTAATATTCTCATATACCCCTCTATGAAATAAATCTAAAATTTCCAAACTTTGACTCTCGGGGAGAAAGCACCATTTTATTGAAATTGTGCACGTAAGAATTGTCAAAATGCACAATTGTTTGCCAATCTCCATATCTTTCGTTTTTATTTATATCAAAAAAATGATGTCTATTGTGTTTGTGTATTAAAACTGAAAATACAGATTGGTCGCAGCGGTGCTCTATACACTTGTTATCTAAGCCATCTGGTCGCTTGATAGACATATCAGGTAGTGCAATGTCTGGATCCTTCATACATTCTAACATATCTGAAACAAAATCAATATTGTCACTAGTTCTCTTATACACTTGGAATCCAGCCCAATATTGTGGCATTATTTCTGCGCCGGCGGCGCCTATTTTTTGTAGACATTTTTTTGTTGTCCAGTATTGATTCGAAAGCCGGATGTGAGTATACGGTAAAAACAACGACTCGTCGACCAAGTCTGATTCTAAATCCGTGGTTTTTTGCACAAAGCAATTAGCAGAATCAGAGTAAATAAAGGAGTGAGAGCGGTTGATTAAACAATCATTTATCGCATATACTTTGTAAAAGAAGACTTTGGGTTCAAGCGAATGGTCACATGTTTTCGGCACTTCTTTTAATATTATTTGATTTGGAAAAAGATTAGTAAGCGCTTTTAGCGTATTTTCTTGAGTTTTAAAATAATAAACATATATTTTCTTATCATACGAATTCGCTTTATAGCTTTTTATAAGATTAATCGCTTGCGGAATAAATTTTTCACTTACTACTGTGCACAAATCCATATAATATTCCTAGACATGATAATCTATTACCTTTTTTAGGCCCTCTCGAAGCGACAATTTTGGGCGCCATCCGAGTTTTCTAACCTTCTCTCCGGATATAGAATATCTAACATCGTTTGCGCCCCTTGTTTTAGATGGATACTCGCATTCATATTTCAATTCTTTATTCATGATGCTTGCTATTTCTTTTGCTAACGATAAATTATCAATTTCTACATCAGAAGAAATATTATATTTTTCGCCAATAGTCCCCTGATCCAATAAAAGAAGTATGGCTTCTGAGACGTCTTGCGTATGTAGATATTTTCTAGAGCCTATGTTCCCTTCTTTATCTGTATGTATAAAAATCTTTTTGTTATTTTTTAATTTATCAATAATCAGGGGGATAAATTTTTCTTTGCTCTGTCTAATTCCGTAAACATTCATAGTATGAGTAGTTATAATTGGAATCTCATATGTCATCCAATAAGCATTACAAATTTGTTCTGCGGCGGATTTCGTAGCGGCATATGGATTACATGGATTGTGTCTATCGTTTTCATCAAATATTACGCCGTTGGTGGCAGGGCCATAAACCTCATCTGTGCTAAAATTTATAAATGTTTTAAGATCTTTGAGATGCTGTCTAGCATATTCTAATAAATTTGTAGTCCCGACAACGTTGTCCAACACAAACTGCTGAGGATTTTTAACACTCCTATCGACATGAGAACTAGCAGCTAAATGTAAAACATAATCCACGTGGCCTATTTCCTCGGCTATGTAATCATTTAAAGAGGACTTTAAATCGTGCCATACAATTTTAAGTCTTTTGCGCCAAGTGGGGTTATCATCTAACAAAATTTGTAGCCTTCCTAAATTACTAGATACATCAATCCTATCTAAAGAAACAACTTCACTATCTGTATATTTTAAAATGTGTTTTATTAGATGATGTCCAATAAACCCAGATCCTCCGGTAACTAGAAATCGTTTATGAGTATGTTTCATAAATTTCTTCTTCTTCTTTCCTCTTCCAAGAAAAGTTCTCAGGGTTTGTAGAAATTCCAGTAGGATTAAAATAATATAGTCCAAGCGGAGAAGAGCTAATCTTTTTAAACTTAGACCCCTTTGAGGCGGCTCTGAGCCACAACTCCCAATCTCCTGCTGACTTATATTTTTGTTCAAATAAGCCATATTTTCTATGTATAGATTTTCTCCACATCGGTGACGCGTGTGGCATATTTACCATCTTAAGGTTGTCAAAAGAAAATTCTGGAAAATTATATTTTCTTTCATTTGCAGAATTATTTTCCCACGTTTCATTTGGCTTATCAGTTATTAACATATCCGCATAAACCAAGTCCACATCATCATTAATATACAATTCTTTAGCATGCTTTTCTAGTGACCATGGCGCTTTTCTATCATCTAAGTTTGCATTTGTTAGATATTCTCCAGTTGACATTTCTACGCCTATATTCCACACACTATAAATCCCTGGGTCGGTATCGAGCTTTTTATAAATTATATTATTAGGATATTTTTCCAAGTATTCATTGATGACTTCTTCTTCGTTTCCAGGAGAGTTGGCATTAATTAAAATTAATTCGCACTTGTCTTCAAATATTGTTTGTTTTGTAATGTCCTCCAGAAAAGGCTTAATAAATTCATCTCCGTTGTAAACTGATGTTATGAGAGAAATTTTAGGAAGGTCTTCGGTGTGCACTTTAACAATTTTTTCTCCTAAAATGTGTTCTGCCAATAGTTTAAGTTGCTTTTCTTCTTCAAAATTTTCTAAAATCCACTTTTGAAGATCTTTAGCTTGTTTCTTAAATCTGCCATAATCTTTATATACTTCGCGAAGTTTCATTTTGTATGATCCTTGCTGCGGAAAACACCACATTGAATCTGACTGAATAACGCCGTCCCAGTGGGCTTCTTTTTGTACGGGCTGTATATCATAATCTACGCATACAAAATGTGGTTTAATTTTTTCTTTGCCGGTCTTTTTGTCTTTTTTTGGTGCGCAAAGAAAATCAATATAGCCACTCCATTCGGGCGCGATTACTGGTAGGCCAGAATACGCTGCCTCAAAATGCGGGAGTCCAAATCCTTCTCCGTGAGTAAGTGAAACAAATGCTTTAATTTTTGGATGTTTATATAGAGAATGTATTTCTTGGTCTGTTATGTCCCCATGCAATAAATAAACTTTACACTTTTTATTCTTATAGTTTTTTAACAAATTTGTGATTGCTGTATCAGTATGCATACGATCAATTACAGAATTGCCTTTTACAAAAGTTTTAACGATGAGCCCGACTTCTTGATCGATAAACTCTTCTACAAACCACTTAATTGTATTTTCTATATTTTTGCGGATTCCCCACTGAGCTACTGTAAGAAAATTAAAGTCAGTTTTTAAATTTAAATTTAAATCAGTATCTTCAAATTCCTTTACAGGGTAATGCACAATTTCTACGGGCTTGTTGCACCGCAACTGAAGTTTTTGTCCCGTGTCTTTGTTCACTGCATCATACGCTGTATTTAAAAATATATTTTTAGAATGGCTGGAGATAGTGATAATTCTGTCCATGATGTTTGCTCTTTCAAGCCACACTGGAGCAACTCTTGTAGTCTCAATCCCCGCTGTAACACCAACATTAATGGGAGCTAAGCGTTGCCATTCGTTCGGAATAGTAACTTGAACACTCATATCGTATTGAGGGTTTCCTTTCTGTTGATATAGGGCAGTTTTAGTTATAATTTTATCTAGCCATCTTCTCTCTTCGTCGTCATTATAAATCCACCCACACTGCCCCCAATTAACAGGAAGTATATAAATATCAAACATGTCTTCTTGTGCCCGAAGAGATCTTAAAACAAATCTAGAGTGTTCGCCATAACCAGAGCGTGTTAATACGGGCGCCCTAACTAATATTTTCTTTTTCATGCGATCTCCTTTAATACCCATTGATTATTGTATGGCTTTCGAGTGTCCCATGAGCCATATTCTTCGCAAACCATCGTAAATATTTCATCCCATTGCCGAATAAAATTATCAAAATTATAATTAGTCATTACATGGTTACGGCCCTTTTTTCCTAATTCACGCCTTTCTTCTTCTGACTTATTGTACATTTCCAACAAGGCACCAACAACTGCTTCTTCAGAAAGTCTATCTTCATAAATCCATGAAATTTCCTGGGATCCGATAACTGCTTGGGAAGCGGGTTCTATACCGATCCCAAACCAATCTTTGCCATCTGTTACTTGTTCTTGAAGACCTCCTGTCATATTAACAATAATGGGGGTCTCGCAAGCCAACGATTCTAAAGTAGCCAATCCAAATCCTTCAGCATCTGAGATATTAACCGTGCAATCTGCCATATTATATAATAGTGCTAGCATTTCTGCCTCTATCTTCTGTTGCGAAAACATTACTTCTCCATTGGTTAACTCAAGATGGTTAATTATTTTTTCTAAATCTTGGCCATGCTGATCTTTAACATCAGTGTGCATTATTAAAGTAGCCTTATCATGTCCTACTTTATCTAAAAATTTCTTAAACCAAAATATTAAAGAACCACTCTGTTTTCTACGTGCATTCCTATTGTTCCAAAAGAAAATGAATTTATCCGGGTCATATTTATCACCAAAGCTGTTCTTAGCAAATTCTACAACCTTTTCTTTATCGTACTTTTTATATGCTTCTGTGTTTACTGCGTGTGGCACATAAATTGATTTTACTGATGGGGAAACTGTTTTAACAATGTCATCAGTTACTTTAGAAATTGTTGCAATTAAATCATTTGATTCATAAAACTTTTTATTATAGGTTGGATAAGGATAATTATCCCAAACGTGGTAATAAACCATAGGAACTAGCGGGCGAATTTCATTTTCGATTTCCCACAACCATCCCCAAAATCTTGGATCTGTCATAAACCAAAGTATATTCGGCTTTTCTTGTCTAAGAATAGATCTTACAATCTCTTGCGTGCCATATCCATCAACTGGAAAAGTAACCCAATCATCGCCCCATTCCTCAGTTTTAATAGGGTCGTGGCCCGGATGTTTCATCGCGCCCCCCAAACTAATAAATTTATATTTACCAGTTTCTAGCATGCTCTCAATGATGTACCTTGTTTGTGTGCCGACGCCAGAAGGCGCAAAGGGCATATCACTAATGGTCATGATCTTAATTTTTTCGCTCATGTTTGCCTCTTAGTTACAATGTTGTGATTTTAAAAATTCGCAGGGGCCAAATTTTCCTTGGCATGCCATGCGATTTTTAATATAATTTTTATTAGTTAAATTATAAAGAGATTTATTCAATAATTTAAGGGCATTTTGAGTTTTTTTATTACCACTTGTAACCTTAAATATTTCTATATTATTTTTTTTGGCTGTTCTTTTAAGGAGTGCAAAGTGCGTGTCTGCATTTGACGGATCTATATCATGTTTAATACAAAAGAAATGCTTATATAATGTTAGTTGGTATGTCGTCATTCTTTCGCTTTTGCGCCTGGTGTCCCAACCCCAGGAACACGTTTTCCAATCGATTATGTGATACTTTCCATCGGAGGTTTTTAACACTAAATCAATGTATCCTTTAAAGTTATAATCGTTATATCCTTCAATGGGCACATATAGTTTCTCTTCAACAGAAACTAATTCATAATCTCCAAAAGATTCCTTTAATGAAGGTAGAATGTGGCCAATTAACATGCATCCCTGCATTCGCATACCAACAACAAGATCTTTTTTCAATTCATAATCTTTTGGTAGTTCTTGGAGTTCTTTTAAAAACTGTTCCTGGAAGTACTCGGGTGCATTTGAAATATTATTTTCAACTAATTGTTCACATGTAGAATGAATAGCTGTTCCAAACGCAGTATGTTCATTACCTTCGAAGGCCTTAACCCCTTCTAAGTAAACTACTTTGTGTTTCCAAGGGCACTCATTCCATAGCTTCAATTCTGAGAAAGATATGTGGGGCATTAGTCACCTTTAGACTTTGTTGTTTTCGCGGACGGCTGCGATGGCTTTGTTGTTTTCGCGGACGGCTGCGATGGCTTTGTTGTTTTCGCGGACGGCTGCGATGGCTTTGGCTTTGGTACTGCTTTTTTAGGTGTGGGCAGTTCTGCTTTTTTAGCAGATGCTTTTCCTTTTTTTGAAACAGTAAGTGTCCAAGTAGCCGACGCATTTTCTAAAGTTCTAAAATTACAAACGTTTTCTGGGCCCTCTATGCTTTCAATATTATAAGAAGGGTGTAATTTTTTAAACTCGTCAACAAATTGATCTCGTGGAATTATTTGTCTCAATTTAATTTCTGGTCGATTGCTATACCAATGCAAAGATTCTGTAATTGCAACAGTAGTTTTGTTAATAAATTTAATATTCATTATCTCGTTGTTCTCCTATGTTGTTATCAAATAAATCAGCAATTTTACTATATAACGCTGGACTTATCTTCTTTAAGTAGCTCTGATCTCTTAAAAAGTAATTTTCGAACCCGTTCGCGAAATATTCGCGAAGAGACGTAATAGAATATGGAGAATAAAATAAGCCGGTTGTTAAAGTGCTTAATGTGGGATACTCCACTACTTTATAAAGATATCGATCAAAAGGCTTGTCATATTCAATATTATCAAATTGCTCTAAAGAAGGCTCAAATCCTTCTTGATCCAAAAGATGATAAAGGGTGCGCCGCTTTCCTTTGAATTCATTTTCTATCGTGAGATCAGAATAGATTTGATCTTCAAATTGTTCTTCCGCGGCATGGGCGACTTCATGAACAATGTCATCCAACATATCGTTTTCGCTATCTTGTTCGTTTGTCACGTATAAAGCATTATCTTTATATTTGGCATTGAATGGGAGATCTCCGCCTTCAAGGCCTTTAAATTTTCCTACATAAATTGTGTCAATATTCTCAAAAAAGTTACGTGGAATTAGATTCTCAATTGTCTCAAGCACATAATCCAAATCAAACCCAAAGGGAAGTTGATCCTTTACAAAAACTAATTTATCTCCGTAAATATATTTTTCTCTGCTATTCTTTTTAACCGCAGTAGCACTTTTAGAAATATAATTCATATCCACCGCTAGACCACTCCCTCTTTCTGTGCCAATCTTTCTCCTTCATCGACATCCGCGAGTGCTTGCTGATATCCACGTATAAAATTCTCTTCGGCTAAAACTAAAAGAAATTCTGGGAACTCCTCGGCCATAATTTTGATTATCATTTCTACGTTGACTTCGTTAGATTCGGGATTGCATTTATTCCCTACATAGTCTACAAGCCATTCTTTTAGTTCATTGGATTTTTCCACTGTTTTAAGCAAATCCGGATTTTCATTTTCAGTACTCATATCTACCTCCATTATATATGTAATATATTACCTTGTCAAGCCTTTTAAAGAATTTTTGCTGCCAATGTAGCAACTTGAGATCTTTCTCCTTTTACTAAAGTAATATGTCCTGATATGTCATAACTCTTAAATTTTTCGACGGCGTGCGTTAGACCATTTGAAGTTTCATCAACATATACATTATCAATTTGATCGATGTCTCCAGTTAATATAACTTTTGTGTTCTCGCCCACTCTTGTAATTATAGTCTTTAATTCATGCGCTGTCAAGTTTTGTGCCTCGTCGATTATAATAAAAGCATCTGCGATTGAGCGGCCCCTTATATAAGTCAAAGCTTCAATTTCTATTATACCTTGTGAAGTATACATTCTTAAGGTTTCTTTATCATTTCCCATTAAATATCTTAAGTTATCTTGGATGGGGCTTAACCATGGTATCATTTTTTCTTCCATAGTCCCCGGTAAATAGCCAATGTCTTTTCCTAGCGGCTGAATTGGGCGAGAAATAATAAGTCTTTTATATATAGATTCTTTGGATTCTTCTACAACTTGTGCAAGGCCCGCAGCAATTGTCAAAAGCGTTTTGCCACTACCAGCCTTCCCAACTAAAGTTACAACTTTGACATCTGGATCCATTAATAGTTCGAAAGCGAAGCTTTGTTCTTTATTGCGGGGGCGCACACTCCAAATTCCTTGCTTGTATTCTCCATTGACTCTTTTAAGCGGTTGCGAATAACTATAAAATCTTGCGAGCGCCGTCTTCTTTTCATTTGAATTTGAAACTAGCATCAAAAAGTGGTTTGGTTGCAGCTTGATGTCTTCTTTGTCTAAATAAATTTTTTCACCATTATAAAATTGATCAATAATTTGTTCGTCCACAAGATGTGTTTTAAAGCCTGTATACAGATGATCTGTGTCTTTAACTACTTGATTAATAATATAGTCTTCTGTTAAAAGACCCAGTGCGTCGCATTTAACGCGCATATTAATATCGCGTGAAACAAGAATTACTTTTCGTTGGGGACTTCGTTTCTGTTCTTCTAGTGCAACTGTGATTATTTCATTGTCTGCGATGTACAAATCTAAATTTTTTGTGTTTTTGTCGCAGCTTTTAACAGAAATAATTCCTTTGCCTTTGGCCAAGCGAATTCCTTTGTATAAAGACCCGCGCTCTCTTAATGTGTCGAGTGTTCGGATTGTTTTTCGAGCGTTCGCGCCGACGCTGTCTTGTCGTTTTTTGTGCTTGTCGACCTCTTCCAATACTTTAAATGGAATTATTATATCGTTGTTTCGGTAAGCAGTTATTGCGTTTGCGTCTGTGAGATAAACGCTGGTGTCTAGAATATAAGTTTTTTTCGCCATATAAATAATTTGTATTTAATGCACATTATAAATAGTTTTGATTATTTTAATAAGAAAAAGAACTGTTGTTTTATTTCATTCATAGTTATATTAGGAGGCTCTTTTAAAAAAATGAAAAAAATATTAATACTTATGCTCTTGCTTGTTCCGACTCTAGCTCAAGCTAAAATCTCTTTATGCAAAAAAGGCTGTACTGCAATGGACGATCAGCAAGTAAACGCCATCAAAGGATTTCTATACGAAGTTAGCAACTCGCAAGAAGCCTCAGTCAAAAAGCAAATTTTACCAAAATTTGCAAGATGTTTTGTCTGGTTGGATAAAATCCATAAAGATAAAAAGACGCATGTTATTACACAGATAAAAACGGAAGATGCTTCTTTAATAAAGGCTAGCATACAATTTATAATTGATGTAGCAATGGGGCGCTATTCTGAATTAAACCCTGAAAAAGAAATCACGAGATGGACAGTCATGGGCGCGAAAGTAATTGCAGAATATAAAGAAAAAATAACTAAAGATAAATATGGAAAAGAAAACGTTGAAATAAAATGGAAACTGGAGTTGGCTAAGAAATGAAATATTTTTTAGTGATAGTTCTGCTGTCTTTATTATCAACTTGTTCATACACACATCATCATAATAAAAATACTTACAACTATACGGGCGAAGAAACAGCACATCACCTGCCTCGCGATTCTTTCATGTTTGTGTCAGTAAAAGAAGAAAATAAAATATGTATATTTAAAAGATGTTTGAAAGTTGGTGAAACCGCAAAATATATGGGATCTGGCTTTGTAATTAAAAATACTAAAAATGGAAGTTTAGTGATTACTGCTGCTCATGTTTGTACATCGGAACCAACGGCTTTTTTTACAACATTTAAATTAATTGATATAGATGGTAAAAAATATAAGGCCGAGGTAATGGTAAAAGACAATATAAATGATATATGCATGTTATATGCTGGAGGTCTTCGGAAGGCTTCCGTTAAAATTGCGTCTCATAAGCCTCTTCCTGGGTCTCGTATATATAATATTGGCGCGCCAATAGGAATCTTTGATTACCAAATGGTGCCAATAGGTGATGGTTTTTATAATGGAGAAGCAACAAATAAATGGGGTCTTAATCGAGTTTCTGTGTATACACTTCCGGCGGCGCCAGGATCTTCAGGTTCAATGATTTTAAATGATAAGTTTGAATTGGTGGGATTAATTCATTCTTTGCTCATAAGGTTTCCTGTAGTCTCTATTGGGCCAACTTATGAATCTTTAACTGATTTTATTGAAGATAATAATAGTAAGCATTCACATCTTTAGCCTATTGACTTTTCCAAATTGTTTTTCCAATTTTTGTGCGCACTTTTTTTAAAGATTGATTAACTAACATTACCGTCATAACTTTATTTATTGGGAAGCGACCATGTATATATTTTTTAGTACAACCTTTTATTAAATT
>Ga0209434_1000112_pt1 | contig 42146 bp, 64 predicted proteins | sample ETNvirnome_2_300_FD_184068 | JGI IMG/M metagenome (GOLD analysis project Ga0209434, IMG submission 184068) | Marine viral communities from the Pacific Ocean - ETNP_2_300 (SPAdes) (version 2) | ecosystem: Environmental > Aquatic > Marine > Oceanic | place: Pacific Ocean | collected 2013-06-22 | reverse complement strand
GAAGAAGCTGAAAGGATAAAAGAAGAAAACGCCAAAGAAGAAAAATAGCTCTTGATGGGTGTAATGAAAGTGATGTAATTCCGTCATAAGTATAATAAGAAACTAAAAAAGACTTTTTGTCAACTTTGTACCAGCAGTAATGCTGGTTTTTTGTTGGGGACTTGACATCCACAAATTTTAACCTTTTGATGTGGGGATAACTCATTTTTGTTAAGGACTTTAGAAAAAGTTGGAAAATGCCACCAACCATTGTCAAATTGCCACTTCTTAACAGCTTTTTACACACAAAATATATTATAACACATCAATCCTAAAAAGTCCATTTGCTATAATATATGTAGGAGCGGGTATCTGGCTCGCCTGAACCTTGAAAACTTATGAGGATTAAACAAAACACTTATGGACTTGATAAGAATTTTCTTATCACCCTTACTAAACTCGCAAGAGTTCCAACTAATAACTTAGTGGTCAAGGTTCAACGAAGTTCACTTTCTACTGATTCTGATAGTAAGTATGGTAATTCTTCTGGTATTTGTTTTCGTTCTTATAATGGAAAACCATTTATCGGAATAAGAATTACTAAAGATGCTACAAAAGAACATATTGGTAGATTATGGCTTCACGAACTTTCTCACCATAGGGATAACTTGAAACGAGCAAGGGATAGGTCAAGGGGAATCTTTGGAAAACATTGGGGTGGTGAAAAGAAAGCAGATAACTTTTCAAACAAGATTTGGAATAAGTATTTGCTAATTATTTAATCTATCTCCCCCTCTCTTATTTAATTAACCAGAGCCAGATTGAGGGGGTTTTAGCTTTAAACTTGACAAGACTTTATGGTTTACTATAATGGATAAACAATGATTGTTAGACTTGCGAAAATTGAATATTTAGTTTTGGCAAATCTAATTTGTCATTGTTCACATAGCCACCGTTTTTAATGGTGGCTTTTGTGATTTAACCTACGAACATAAAGTAATAGCCTAATAAAGTAGGTAAGCAGGTAGCTATCTTAAAAGATAACCCAGTTCCTATGCTTAATGGGAGCTACGAAAAGGACAGGAAGGGTGGCAACCTTCAAGAGGGCTTTAATGATGTTCACCTCTACGGAACGACTTACAATGAATTTCTGTTTTCCTTTCAATGGAAATTCTACATACTCAAAAAAGAAAATAAGAAAAACCCTTTCTTATAAGCATTGTCTTGAACGAACGATTTAATAATATACTAACTAACAAAGTAAGGTTATGAAAAAATACCAAATAATCTATGCTGACCCACCTTGGAATGGACTTGGATGGAATACCAATAAAAGTGGAAAGAAATGTCCAGCGAAACATTATAAAGTACAGGATATTGAATGGATAAAATCTTTACCAATAGCTAAAATTGCAGATGAAACTTGTTTTCTTTTTTTGTGGGTTACCTTTCCAAATCTTAAAGAAGGACTTGATGTAATAAAATCTTGGGGGTTTAAATATGCAACCTGTGCCTTTAATTGGGTAAAACGCAATAAAAAAAGCGATAGTTATTTTGTAGGATGTGGAAATTATACAAGGGCAAATTCAGAGATTTGTTTACTTGGAACAAAGGGACAATGCCAAAAAGCAAGGAAAAGTAGAAGTGTAAGACAAATATGTGATGCTCGGATATTGGGACATTCACAGAAACCATTAGAAATTAGAAATCGTATTATTGAATTATGTGGTGATTTACCAAGAATAGAATTATTTGCTCGTAAGCCAGAAGGACAATTATTTGAAGATGAAAGTTTTAAGGGTTGGGATGTCTGGGGTAATGAAGTTGAAAGTGATATAAAATTAACCAATGACTAACCTACCATACAAACTAAGATGACCCATAAACAAAAGATTAAATTGGCTAGAAAATTATTAACTCAAGAAGAGATAAAAGAACATACTCCAAAATTTACAAGTAAGGGCTGGGAAGAGAGAAAAGAAGCTATTAGAATTAGATTGGGTGGCGTGGTTAGAGTTATAAAAAAACCAGCTAAGGAACTAACGATTGATGATTTACCTATAAAGGAAAATTGGTTTTTAAGAGTTTGGAAACGAATAAAAAGATGGTTAAAAATAAAGTAAAAGGAAAATTCAATTTTGTGATTGAAGGAAAGAAGGGAGAAAGAAAAGTTAGGATAGTTAAAAAAAGTTTTTCCTCTCTTACTAAAGACCATATTATCCCAAAGTCTTTTTTTAAAGATTTAAGAAAAGGCAATATACAGTTAATAACTAGCGAAGAAAATCATAAAAAGGGAAATAACTTAGTATAGAAGGCGTTAAAAAGATTCTTAAAACAACGTTAAAATATCTTAAAAAATAGTTATTAACACTCTAGGGACTTGACAAGGTGCGTAGAATGAACTATACTTAACGTGTGGACAAAAATTAGGTAGAGTATATTATGGAAAAAACAACCAAAAAAAGAGGGCATAGAAAAGAGAATACTGAAGTAAATGAAGCCACAATAGCCCTCTGGATTTGTGGAACTAGTCAATGGGGAATATCAAGATTACTCCATAAAGATAGGTGGAATATACAAAAAGTTCAGAAGAAATACTACGATAAATACGCACCAATTATAATGGAAAAGATTTGTAAATTCATTATCAATCAAGGAACTTCAAAAAAGCCAACGAAAACTGGAGGTAAGTAATGGAGGTTTTATTTTTTATGCCAAACCTAAAAAGTGACATTGAGTTAATACTTAAAGAAAACCCAGAAACCAGAAACTCTGACATTACTTTAACTATTGAGATTTGGAAAAGATTTTATGGTAGTTTCATATTTACAGGAACGTCAGGAAATAAAGGGATATGGCTTGAAACTCTTTATTCTTTACCAAGAGAAGATAATATTAAAAGAATTCGGGCAAATTTCTGTAATCAAGGGAAAGAGTGGGCTTATCCTACTGATATAAAGGTAGCGTTGGCTAGAGGTATCAAAGAACAGGAATGGAGGCAGAAATTAGGATACCCAAGATTTGACGATATAAAGTATCCAACAAAAAAAGAAAGTTATACAGAAAAAGTAAAAGTTAATAATCCCAATCTTAACTTATGAATTGGAAGATTAAAAATCTTATAGGAGCTATTATTATCATAATTACAGCTATTCTTTATGTAAGAGATGATTTAAGTACTTTAATGGCTCTACTTGGATATATTATTGGTTGGGTAATAATACTTTTTATAGGAAACGATTAATATGAACCAAAGACCAATAAGATTTAGAGGTTGGGATAAAAAAGAAAAGAAAATGGTTTATTTTGGAGACATAGCCTCTGTTTGTTCTAAAAATTGGAGTCATTCAGATAATACCAGTTGGATTAGAAACAATTTTATTTATCAACAATTCACAGGACTCAAAGACAAGAATGGGAAGGAGATATGGGAAGGAGATATAGTGGAATGGATTGAAGATGATTTAGGAGAAGGTAATATAGTAAAATACAATGGAGAAGTTGATTTTAGGGGTGGTGGTTATTGTGCTAATGGTTCGCCATTAGGAGAATACTATGAAGATGAAAACTCGCCATTTGAAGTAATCGGCAACATAATGGAGAATAAAGAATTATTAACTAAGAAATAAAGGTCGATATGTTAGAACCAATTAAAAAAGAAGAAATCCCTATAATAGAAAAGTGTCCTGAAGGTTATCTTGAAATCTACAAAGACGCAGACGGAAAAATAGTTAAGCAAGTATTACACAAAGAAGGCAAGATAGTCGCTAGAAAGACAGAACCAGACGCTTTTCAAGACGGGGTAGACGATATATTAAATAAAGAGGAGGATTATAATTTAAAAGATATGTCAAATTCTACATTAGAATCATTTCAAGCAAAAAAGAAAGCAGAGAGTGATTTTATCACCTTAGCAGATGACGGAGAAAAGGCTACTGGTGTTGTTAAAGAGATAAAACAGCTTTCAAAAGTTGGCTTTGGAGGAAAAGAAGTAGAGGTTATTCGATTAGCAGTAGAGACAAAAGACGGTGTTAAGTTTTTTGATAAGGGTAGCAAACAATGGGTAGATGAGTTAGTAAAAAAAGGAGTTGATGTTGGAGTAAATATTACCATTACCAGACACGGAAAAAAAGACGATAAGAAAACTAAATACGAAATAACCAAGAGCAAATAAGTGGTTAATAAAATAGTTCAGCAATTTAATTGGAAATACTTTGAACCGATAAAGGATTGGAAGGTTAAAAGCAGGACTAATTTTAATCCTGATATTAATGAATTTGATGAGTATACTGTTGAACTATGGATGAATGGGAAGATTTATTGTAGTTGTTTATGGGGTCAGAAAGGGAATTTAAAAAGACCCTGTTGGCACGTTAATAGAAAAAGAGAGGAACTTGAGAAAGAGTTTAGTACAGTAGAGAAAGCTATTGAGCATTATAAACTAATTAAATTAAAGTAAATTATGGCTTATCCAGATAAAACAGATTGGAAATCTAAAGAGCAAAGAGAATTATTTGCTAAGGTTGTGAACTGCTATATTATGAAATCAGGAAGCGATAAAGACCCAGTAATTGATAAAATCTTACCAATAGCCAAACAAGTTGTTGATGAAGCATTTAAAGTATATCCTGATAAGAATGATAAAGAGGAAGAGAAACCAATATAATGGAAAATATAGACTTAGTTCCAAATCTACTAAAAGAATTTCCATTAAAACCAGGTAAGATAGGGAGATATAGTATATCAGAACTCTGGGGCTGTTTAAATATAAGCAGAACTGGTAAACCATATAAAACCCCAGAGCAATACCTTAAAGGCGAGGAATTTGATTTTGAGAGTGCTATGAGGATGTTTAAAGGAATATGGAAACATAAAATGGTACAAAATTTAATGAAAGATGAGTGGGTTATAGAGAAGAAAAAAGAATACAAGCATAATGATTGGGTAATAGTTGGTATGGCTGATGGAATAGAAAAGAAAAGAGATTTACCAATTGAGATTAAAACATCTGATAAACTAATTACACAAGCTAAGAGTTGGCACGTATTTCAACTTAAAATGTATTTATCAATGTTTAAAAAAGAGATGGGAGTAGTGGTTCAACCAGTAACAACCAAAACAGGGTTTTATTTAAAAGTAGTTGGAGAGGTTAAAAGAGATGATAAGTGGTTTGGAAAACAATTAGATTTAGTAGAAGAATTTCACCAAAAATTATTAAAGATATGAAAATACTAAATCTATACGCAGGAATAGGAGGTAATAGAAAGTTATGGGGAAATGACCACGAAATAATAGCAATAGAAAATAATCCAATTATAGCTAAAATTTACCAAGACTTTTTTCCAAAAGATAAAATGATAGTTGGTGATGCCCACGATTATTTATTAAAGCACTTTAAAGAATTTGATTTTATATGGAGTAGTCCACCCTGTCCAAGTCATAGTAGGATAAGAAAGCATTGTGCAATGAATAGAAAGAATTTAAGGCGTTTAGACTTAAAAAATAAGACAGAAGTTATCCACTTGTCTTGTAAAGAATAGTAAAGTATAATTAGAGAATATGAAAGAGAATAATTTTTATACGGCCGAAGAGTTGGCTAAAGAATTACGAGTAAATATTATGACCATTTACCGTTACATCAAAGCGGGAAAACTAAAAGCCTATAAAATAGGGAAAGAATTTAGAATTGATAAGAGAGAGTTCTCGGCCTTCTTACACAGGGTCCGTATAAATTAGACTTTATGAAACAATCCACTATAACAAATAAAGAGATTGACCTAAAAAAGACCACTGCCCTACTTGGTGTATCTTCAACTACTATTAGAAATTGGATACGACATAACTATCTGATCCTAAAAAATACAGAAAAGATGTATTTTAATTATGCTCAAGTAAAAGAATTACAAAAAAAAATCTCTAATGGAGAAATTGATAGATTAACAAAAAGAGCCAATAAACGACATTCACAAAACTATTTTATCCCCGACGAATACGCTGATAATAAAAATGTTCTTTATGCTGTCCAAAGAATTATACAGTTTTATCAAACAAAACGGCTGGAGAAAAACTCACTTCTATTCACAATTATTATTAACTTACTAAAGAAAAAAAATCTAATTACTTATTCTAAAGATGATTTATACTCAAAAAATAATCTTATCAAAAGTGAGTTAGAGTGGTGGAAAAAAAATATAGCAAAAAATTACAAGTTAGAAAATTATAAAGAATTATTAACAATTGATATTCCTGAAGTTGATGATGTTTTAGGTCTAATTTATCAGTCCCTTATTACGGAAGGAAGTAAAACACGAGCTGGTTCTTATTACACGCCAAAAAAAATTACCGAAGATATTATTGATGAATATGTCCGTCCAACTTCACTAATTCTTGACCCTTGTTGTGGAACGGGCCAATTCCTATTGAGCGCTTCAAAAATAATAGATAACCCATCAAACATTTGGGGTTTTGATATTGATGAGGTTGCTGTAAGAATTGCAAGAATGAATCTTATAATAAAATTTCCTGAAGATGATTTTATTCCAAATGTTTATCACAAAAACACATTGCTTACCTTAAATAAAAATGATTTATTTTCTGGTATTCGCATTCCAAGATTTGATATTGTAGTCACAAACCCACCCTGGGGCGTTCATTTATTAAAATCAGATATTAAAGAATTGCAATTAGTTTTCCCGAATATTAAATCTAATGAAACTTTCTCTTATTTTCTAAAAAAGGGTATTAGTTTATTGAAAGAAGATGGTATTTTAAGTTATATATTACCCGAAGCAATTTTGAACGTAAAAACTCACAAAGATATTCGTAAAATTATTCTTAATCAAACACAGATAAAAAAAGTTAAATACCTCAATAGATTATTCAAGAATGTATTTACGCCGGTAATCAGACTGGATCTTAAAAAAAGAATTCCTCGTGGAGACGAACAAATTATCTCTGAAAACGGAACAATCCATAAAGTGCGACAAAACAGATTAAAAAATAATCCCGACTATCTATTTGATGTATTTAATAAAAATAAGGATATAGGTATTTTTAATAAAGTATATGGCCTAACACATACAACATTGAAAGACTGTGCTGAATGGGCCTTGGGTATAGTAACGGGTAATAATAGAAAACATCTTTCAGAGAACAAGATAAAAGGTTATAAACCAATCCTAACTGGTAAAGATATAAAAAGATTTTTGGCAACTAAACATAAATACTATATTAAATTTAACCCTGAAAATTTTCAGCAAGTAGCTCCTAAAAATAAGTATTATGCAAAAGAAAAACTAATCTATAAGTTTATATCAAATAAGTTAGTTTTTTCTTATGATGACCGACAAACATTAACGTTAAATAGTGCAAATATACTAATTCCAAAAGTAAAAAATTATCCAATAAAAACAATACTGGCTTTATTTAATTCATCCTTATATCAATTCATATATCAAAAAAGATTTGGTTCAATAAAGATTTTACGTAGTGATTTAGAAAAACTACCTCTTCCACTAATAAAAAAAGTGCAACACGAAGAAATAATTAAAAAGGTTGATAAATTATTAAACATTAAATTAACTGAAGAAATAAGACAACAAAACTACAAAAAACTGGATAAAGTTATTATGGATATATTCCGGCTCACAACGAAAGAACAAATTTATATAAGTAAAAACGTTATTATGAAATGTGATACTTGTGGCAAAGACAAAGGTCAAGGAAAATGGATTTCTATTAGTGAAGGAGACGGTGAAGCCGTTGAGATTTGGGAATGTATGGAGTGCGTTTGGAAACGAAGAGATAAATATATTAGTAAAATAGATAAAAAATAATATGAAATACATTAGAGATTTAGCAATAATAATAGGTACGATTTTTGTTATTTATGGGATTGTCATATCACCAACTTGGGCAGGTTTTATTATAGTTGGAACATTTCTTCTTTGGCGAAGTAGACAATAATATGAAAACTGAAAAAGAAATAACAATAAGAGTTATTAGAGCTAGAACTCAAGAAATTGTTGAGGCAGTTGAGAAATTAAGAAAAAACCAGATATTAAAAAAGATGACGGTTTTACTGCTACATTTGGAGCAACGACAGACTATAACCAAGCTATATCAGACGTTTTAAAAACTATTAGAGAATTACCGTATGGCTCAAGAAGCTAATAAAAGAAGACTTATTAAATACTTAAAGGAAGCCCAAAAACATTGTCTATTACAAAACGGACTTCCTTATTGTAAGAATTGTGGGTTAAATTACGGTAAGTTATTAAGGTTAATTAGGAATTTGAATAAAATTAGATGAAAAATACTAAAGAAATAATAGAGGAGTTTGAAAGAGAATTTAACGAAGACCCTTGTGTTTGTAAACCAGGGTTTAAACATTTTCTTCTTAAAGCTCTCTGGCTGAAATCTTATCACTAGATAGTAATGCTCGTACAAGTAAGGAAGGGGGAATTCATCCAAAACCTTGTTACTTCCTCCTTCCCACACCTTATTTATGAAAAAAGTTAAGAAAAAGAAACAACGTTATAAGAAAAGAGCATATAGAAATAGGAAAACAGAGAAAAGAAAACATTCAATAATGGGAGTAAAAATAAAATGATAGTTTTATCACTACCACCAACTGATAATAATTCTTATGGAATGCGTGGAAAGATAAAGTTTATGTATACGGTTGCAAGAGACTGGAGAGAAGCTGCTCATTTGATTGCTAAAAGTCAATATAAGGGAAAATTACAAAAAGGAGATGTAAAGATTGGTAAAATAACTTTTTATTTAAAGCATTGGCGAGATATACAAGGGAGTTTAAAGCACATATTTGATATTATGGAAGGAGTAGTATATGTAAACGATAGACAGGTAATTGAATTTGGTAAAGTTTATAGGAGAAGTGATAAAGAAAATCCGAGAGTGGAAGTAGAAGTATAAAAGGTCGGAGGTTTAAACTAAAGAATAAAAAATTATTATGGATGGTGATTCAAAATTCATTGCAATAGTATTAATTGGTATAGTAATTGTAGTTACAATACTTATGATTGGTACTGTATTTCTCGGTCAAGGATTAGAAAAGAGAACTTTTGGAGATTTCAAATATAAGGTAAAAGTTGATAGAACTTGGTATGTAACAAATGAGTATCATATTGATGAAAATGGCTGTATTCATTTTATTGACAATTACAAACAGAAATGGATGTGGTGTGAGAAATATAGTGTAGGAAATTATTATTTCCACAATAATAACCCAACGTTTAAAACCGTTATATTCGGAATTTAAAAGGTCGGAGAATATAATTAACGTTTTTGTCCAAACTAAAAGACAGGTTTAACCCTGTCTTTTTATGTTATATTTTTTTACTCCAGCAGTCATAACTTCCCCACCAAGTATCTTCTGTTCCCCAATGATATGTTCCTTCATTCTCTAAGAGCCATATACCACAAGCGTGATTATCTTCTTTAATAAAAGGATTGATTGGTCTACCTAGTTTTTCCTCACAATACTTAACTGTTGTTGGTATGAGTTGAAAGTCTCCCATACCAGCTATACAACCAAATTGTTGATTACACATTGTTGGAATTCCAGAAGGGTTTTCACAACTAATAATAATTGTAGCTAAAACCTGAATATCAGGATAAAAAACAGATACTATGGGTAATAGAGTATTGCCCTGTGTTATAGCTATTTTATCGCTACTTTGCCCTATAAATATAGGCTTTTCGTCTAAATGAATAGTAAACCACCATAGTAAGGGGAAAACTACTATAATGAGAAGAATTCCTATGGTGGTTGTCCTATTCATTGATTACCTCTTTAAAAAGGTATCTCGAATTGTTTTAAGCATTAATGCTCCAAAAGCAGTTCCAGCAATAGTTTCTATTTCACTAGAAAAGACTACTGCATTTAAACCACCTAAGAGTGCAATTTCTACAAATCTCATAATCTTTCTACGAATGGGCGTACCATATAGAAGAGATTGAATGATTTTTTTGATTTTCATTGTTATATTATAGTTAAATTATAAAGTGATGTCAAGCCGACCTTTTCAAATAACTTAATATCTTTTGCAAATTGCTTCATTTCGTCTTGTTTTAATTTTAAAAATCAATAAGGATATTTAATTAAAAGTCAATAGTATTAAGTAAATAGCGTCTATTTCCAATGACAGTATATTTTCCTGTGAGTTCTACAATATAATCTGTTTGAGGTTCAAGATAAAATACTTTTAATTCATTATTGTCTTCAGCTATAAAGATATTAGCTCTGTGCCAAAAAAGATGTTTGCCTGTTTTAGAATCTACCGATTTAATATACCTTGCAAGAGCTATGGTATTTATTCCATAGATACTTCTGAATCTGGCGTGGACTATTTCAGCGAAATCATCACAATCAAATTTCTCGGCTTCATAAAGTCTTTTATCTACCAAATCATATTTTAAAATATCTTTAATAGTTTTTAAGTCAGTATAGAAATAAGTTCTATCTGCCTTCCAAACTTTGCTTTGAGCAATACCAGTATTAGCAAGAATAAGATTTGCTATGTATTGTCCAGTAACTTCTTTAAGCTTTACCTTAAACGCTTTTACTAAAAACAATCTCCCTTGTTCTAAAAGTGAATTGCCTAGCTTTTTAAATAAGTTTATTTTAGTCATCATAGAAATAGTTTTAATATAATTTGAGTAATGATAGAAGCACCTATCATAAGAATAAAACCAACAAAAAGCCAATTAAGAATTCTATCTACCTTTTTTTCCAGTTTAGAAAGATGATTAGTTGTAAATTCTGAAAAATCAGTCTTCCATTGCTGTAACATTGCTATTTCTACATCTTGTTTTTCATTCTTTTTATTAGCCATAATTTCTCCTATTATTTAGTAATTCCTAAATACCTTTCTAATGCAGGTACTTTTCTAATTCTCATTTCCTCCATCAAATTTTGTGGGTTAATAGGGTCAAGCGTATACATTTTCATTAAAGTAACTAATTGTTGTGAAGTTACTTGTATACCTCCTTCTTTAAGAGTTTCTCTTAAATCTTTTAACATTTCCTTATTATATTCCCTTATTTTTCTATTAGCTTTCCCAACATTATGTTCTTCTATTGCAATATTGAAAACTTCTAAGCGATGTTCGCTATAATCTCCACGAAGTTCACCAATTTTCTCAAACATTTTGTATTGTTTTTGTCCTTGAATTGTACCTGACTTACCTAATAGAAATCTCCTAGCAGCTTCAGTTGCATTAACTTCTTCTATTACTCTACCAGTAGCAGCATCTTTAATTTCACCAGTCTCAATAGCTTCTAAGAATTGATTAGTTCTTTTAATCTGCTCTCTTAGTGGAATAAGTCCTTTATATCCTTTTGCAATAGCTGGAAAAGCTGCCATACTACCTAATGATTTTTTAATTTGATGTGCATCTCCTTCAAGTATTCCCTTTACTAAATCAGGTAAAGCTGTAAGTTGGTTTGGTAAAAATCCCTTTGAGAAAGTATCCCAAACTTGAAATCCAAATGGTTGAAGTGCTGTGGTTAAAGCTCCAGCATATAACCAATATCTTAAAAAAGCAGTTCTAACTGGAGCTTTATGTGTCATAAGCCAATCAACGCCTTCACCTTTCTCTGTTGCTTTAGCAAAATCTGCCATCATATTTTTCTTTGGTAATTTAGCAGCCATATTTCCTTGAAGCTCTGCTTGCTTTAAAACAAAAGTCATATACTGATAATAAAGTTGACCGATTGGATTCTTAAATATACGTGGAGTTTGACCAGTTCCATATTTAAAATTAACAATATCTGATAATTCTTTTCCTAAAATAATTGCTTCTTCTTCTAAAACTTTAACATTAAACTTTCCAAGCTCTCTTTGAAAAGCTCTCTTAGAAGCATAAGTAGAAGAAACACGATTAATAAACTCAGATATTCTCATATTCCACATAGTTAAATCAGACAACGCACCTGTAGTAGAAAACTCAAATTCCATTAAGTTAGAGAACTCTTGTAAGATTCCTTTTTCTGACATTTCTTTCCAACCCTTTTTACTGAAAATCTTAGTAGCCATTTTAGCATAACCATAAGCCATATCAGTTAAATTTCTAAATACATTACCAGGAAGATTAGCAGCAACTCCTATTGGTTGAGTTAAATTAACAAACATAGTTCTAAGATTAGAACCAATAAAACTCATATAATTTAACATCTTAATCTTACCAATGAGTGGCGAGATTCTTCTAATAGCCCAGCGAGGTATATCTTCTTCTAATTCCAATAATCCATCTGCTAATTCAACAGGAATTTTAACTTTTGCTTCAGCAGCAAATTTATTAAAACTTATTTTTTCTACTCCTTTAGCTAATGTTGAAAGAAATCTATTGGTAGTATTTACCATTGCTGTTTCTATTCCAGATGGTTTACCCAACATATCATTAATAAACCATTTACTATATTCTTTAACTCCTGAATCTTCTGGTAATTTTTTTAAGTACGCATTAACTTCTTTTAATACTGGGTCAAAAGCTAGCTTTCTTTCTGTGATAGCTGTATAAGCTCTAAGAGCTTTCCAAACATCTTCTTGAATTGGTAATTTATTCTTTCTAGCTAATAAGAATGGGTCGTAAACTTCTTTTGGAATAGAATCTAAGACAGTTCTATAAACAGCTCCATCCATTGTTTTATTTTCAAGAACTGTTCTGATTTCTTCATTTATTAAATTAGTAACATAATTTCTTTGTCTATTAATTGGTGGTAATCCTTCTTTCATTCTCATCACATCAAGTTGGTCAGCATAACCATCAAACATTTCTTTAATTTTTTGAGCAGTTTTTAGTTCTTTTGGATTTAGTTGTGGTTTCTTTTCATTATTAAGCCATTTAAATAATTTTTGAGATATTTCTTTTCCACTACCAACTTCTTTTTGTAAATCTTTAATAGCATTATCTCTAAGTACAACTTTATTTTGAAGAGCAGATTGTGTTTTAAGTATTGGTTTACCAACGTTTTCCCAAGCATCAACTCCCATTCTTTTAAATACAAGCTCTGGAGAAAGAACATATTTACCAACTCCTGGTTCTTGCATTTTAGCTTGTGCTTGAATAGCTTTCGTTTCAGTAGCTACCTCTTTAAATGTTTGAGGAAGTCCTTTAGGAAGTTTAGCTTGTACTTGTTTGCCAATAGGTTTTCCAAGATAAGGAGCAATAGCTCCACCTATACCACCAACTAAAGTTCCTAATCCAGCTCCAATAGCAGTAGTTTTGGCTATACCACCAACTGTTGGTTTTTCTTTTTCAGATAATTCCATTGCTGCTCCAAAAGACCCACCAATTTTAGCTCCAGTTTTCATTCCTGTTTTTACTAATGCTCCTAATGTTGGAGCTACTTTAGAAAGTTTATTTAAAGTTTGAACACCTCTAAATGGTGTTGCCATTAAAACTGATTGAGCTACATCTCCAATAATTTGTGTATCTGATTTCTTTAATACTTTTAAGTCATCCATTGCAGCAGCATAACCTTCATTAGAAAGTTCTCCTTCGTCATATTTACCACTTAAATCTCTAGCTATAATAAGTTCAGCTATATCTTCTCCAAATGGTCGTAATGGTTCAGCAACAAAACTACCAATCTTTCCAAAGACAGTTTTAGCTGCTTCAGGTAATCCCTTTATTGTTTCTTTTGCTATGTTAACTTTTTCTTCAGCCATATTATTTTATCTAAATAAATCAAATCCCCAATTTTTTAAATCATCTACTACATCTCTATCTTCATCTGATTGGTCTTCTGGGTTTATACCAATTCCCCAATCCTGGTTAAATTTCAATACGTCTTCAGGGTTAGATGGGTCATATCCTGACATTTTCATCCAAGCATAAGTACTTGATGGTTTACCAATAGCTCCTAAGTTTTCTCTATAAAGCTCTTCTCCAGTTACAGGGTCATTCACAATTTTCGTTACAATGCCAGCTTCATCTGTAACATATTTAAGACTAAGATTTCTTTCTTTTTCTGGAGCTTGATAAATAGTTTCAACATCACCACTTGCTCTATCATATTCAAAGTAACTACCACCAGAACTAAATCTTTCTGGTTCTAAGAATCTTTGAACAGATAATTCATAACCTCTGGCAGATAAAGTTTTTTCAAGCTGTCCATTAATAGGATTAATAACATATCCCATTGATTTTAAAGCAGCAGTAGAAGCCTTTTGTTGAGCATCAACAGCATTTATTCTTCTTGTTTGTTCTTGCCTTGCAGCTTTAACAATCTTTGAAGCTAGGTCAAGGTTTATTCCACTTTGTCTAGCTAATGATTGAGCAGCCAATGATTCTTCTCCTGAACTTCTAATACTACTAAATGCTTGTCCAGAAGTAGCCATTTGCTGTTGAAATTGTGTAAGTGCTTGAGTTGCTTTTGATTTTTCAGCGTCAGTAAGAAGTGTTTTTTCTGCTCCAGCAATTACTGTTTCAGGAAATGCAAAAGTTCCATCTTCTATTTCAGTAATAATATCTCCAATATCAGTATTAGATAATGTAACAGTAGCTAAAGTATTTTGGTCAAGAGCAGTTCCACCAGCTCCAATATCTCCAGGTGTTTCATCAGTAGGAGGAGTTAAATCTGAAGGTGGAATCTTAGGTTGAGTTGGAGTAATTCCTTCTTCAGCAACTTGTTTTGTTAAAGCAGTAGTTTTTGTTTCAACTTCTTTAACTCCTGCTGCTATACTTTCCAATTCATCTTTGGCATATTTAGCATAGGCATTCCATTGAGTAGTACTACCTATCCAAGAACCAAGTTTTGAATCTAATCCAAACTTAGACCAATTACCTCTAATAGTATTAATATCTGTACTTACTCCTAAAGAAGTAAGATTTGTTATAGCTTGTTTACCAGCGTCTATTTGTGAAACACCTACAACTGGTTTTGGAACAGTTTTTACTATTGAAGGTTCAGGGTCTTTAACTATCTTTCCAAAACCTTCTGGATTTTGTTGAGTAGGAGGAAGACTACCAAGAGGAGGGTCTATTTTCCCAAATCCTTCTGGATTAACTTGTTTAATAGGAGTTTGTGATAATTTAAAAACATCAGCATATTCTTTTGTTTCAAAGGGAAGACTACCAGTTTTAAGCTGTTTTAATTCAGTAGCTATTGGACTAGTTATTTTTTGTCCTTCAAGTTTTAAGTATGCTCCTTGTGATGTTTTATAATATGGCATATTTTTACTCCTTTGGTTTATTATTTATTTCTTTACTACCTAAATATTTTAATATTCCTTGTATCTCAACTAAGCGAGTCATAATCTCATTTTTTTGCTGTTCAAGTACTTGAGATTTTTTCATTAAATTTTCTTGCTCCTTTTTTAATTCTTCTATTTCTGCTTTAAAATTATTCATATTTAATAATTTTATTATATTTTTTACTATTACAATTTGGCATATTATTAAACGAAAGCTATTTCTTTAAAATCTGTACCATTATGATAATAAAGTTTATGGTCAGTATCAGCGTAAAGGTCTCCTTCTGTTGGACTGGATGGTCTATCTTCACCAGGTTCTAAATGAAGATGAGCAGATAATAATGTATCTGGAAATATCCCAACTGTTGCAAGTTGCCTTCCTGAGGCATCCGTTGAAGCAAATAAAGCAGCATATCCTTTTCCAAGATTTTCTGCATATAATGTTTCACTAACGGTTGTAACAAGTGAACTACTTAATAGTATTCCTCTACCTGTTCCAGCATTAGAAAGAGTAAATGCAACATCACTATTTGTAGCTCTTGATTGATTAACAATAATTGTTTCTCCTAATCCATCGTTTTCAATATGTAAAGAAGGTTTAGCAGTAGTAGTACTTGTTTGGTTTATGTAAAGTGGTTTAGAAACAGTTCCATTATTAAATATTGATATATTGGTAGCATTAAGAGTTAAAACGCCACCTATCGTCACCCCAGCATCTCCATCAGCTCTTAAAACCTCTACTGGCGAATCACCATCATTTTGAGCAACAAGAGTAACATAACCTCCAGCTTGTTCCATTCTTAAACGAAGTTCTTTTGTATCTACACTGGATAAAGTGCTTTTATATTCACTTGCTGAATAAATTTCAATAGAACCAAGGCTTCCTCCCAAATCTATTCTTGCTCCATTTAATTGTTGAAATATAGCTCCCTTATACAACCCAACAGCAGAAATTGAGACAGTAGCAGTACCATAAGTCTCATCTGAACCCCACCACATATTTCCGTTTATGTCAACGTGCCAACCATTAGTTCCTATTGAAATTGTAGAAGCAGTTATATCTCCTCTAAAAGTTCCTGAATTAAATTCTACATTACCATTACTATTTATTTGCCAACCAGTAGAACCTGTCACAAAATCTCTTGACTGAATATAAGTCTGATTATTCGTTTTGCTTATTCCAAATTCTACACCAGCATTATTATTTGAAGCACCAAAAACTCCTTGCCCAATTTCATTAGCAGGTATTTCCTTAACCACAGCCAATCCCTGTAAAAGAGAATTAAGTCTGTTAAGGTTTGTATCAAATTCCAATTCAGTTGTTGGTAATTCAGCCATTTCTTTTATCTCTACTTAATCCTACTTCTTCTTTTAATTCTATTGAAAATCCTTCTATTTGAGAAGTAGTAGTTGAATTATCTGTTATTGAAAATTGTAATGTTCTTCCCTTACCCGATATTTTATCTGAAGTAATTCTTCTTTGTAAATCTTTCCAGGGTTTCCAATCTCCTCTTTCTATTCTGTAATTAACCTTTGCTCCAGTTGCTTGTTGAGCCAAGAAATCAAGATTATTCAAATCAGAATAACTTGGAAAATTATACAAAGGATATTCTTTGGTTATTATCCTACCAGCAATTGGTTGAGCAACAGTTCCTAAATAATCAGAAGTTCCAGTTCCTAAACGATAAACAAATCCATCATCATCTCCCACATAAATACTATCATAAATTTCAGTAGTTCCTAATGTCTTTTTCTGAAAACGAGCCATAGACTTTATTTCAAATGGATACGTTTCTATATGCCATCCATTAACAGAAAGACAGTAAACAAGCATCGTATTACTATAAGTTTTTCCATCAACCGTTACATCCCCGATATAAAGTTTGTAATGGTCGCTATCTACTTCAGCTCTTAAACTTGTAAAATCAGAAATAGCATCTATAAATGGCTGTACTTTTTTTGATATTAAAATTGGTTGAGATTCTCCATTATAAGAATAAACTCCTTCTTCATTAGCAAAGAAACAAAGACCTTGTGTTTGTTTAACTGTTCTACCTTGTGGAGTTCCAACATCAATAATCTTGTCTGGTTCTACTTGTCCAAATGTCCAATTATAAAGTCCTTTAGTTTTAAATATTAATAATCTTTTACCAAATGGTTCTCCCCAAGTAATCTCATCATTATCATCTGGGTTAATATCAGCAGCGTCTTTTCCAGCATCAGTTGTACCATTATATGCCCAGGTAACAGTTAAAGGATTTCCTGAGATAGGTAGAGAAGACCAACTAATTCTTGAAGGTTTCTTGTTAGTAGTATTATCATTTAAAACATATATTCTATCTTCCCAGATACAAATATATTTAAACTTATAAGTCAACATACAATTTGCAGCACCCCCACCAGCCCACGTAGTTAAATCAACAGAAGACTTCATTGTATCTTCACCATTAACTCTAAAAGCATAATCAATAAAAGAAGTAAAAACTGGTAAGGCACTAGAGGTAGTATCTTCTTCTGATTTTGCCCAAGCATTAGCTGTTATTTTGTAAGTATCAGAATTAGTTGGAGAAGCAGCATCATTACAGGTTACTAAAAGATTAGAATAATCAGTTCCCTGAATATCTTTAAAATAATACATTCCAAGAATTGAGACATCATTTACAACTTGTCCTATTAAATAAAGAATACCAGGTCTTTTTGTCAAAGAACCTACATTATCTAAATGGTAATTCTGTATCAATTCACACTCATTATTCTTTAAAAACAATGGTGATGTTTTAGCATCCATTCCACCTGATAAATCAAAATAATTTAATCTGACTTGCTTAGCCATAATTATTCTAAACCAGTTGGGTATCTATTTGGGTCTCTTAAAATTGATTGGTCTTCAATTGTCTGACTTATATCTTTTACTCTCCCAAAAGATTTCTTAATTTTTGGTTCATCAACCTTTCTTAATTGAACCATTCCTCTTTCATATTTACTTATTAATCTATCGTGTAATTCTTCTCTATTAAGATTTAAAGCACATTCGGCTGCTGCTTTATAAGCAACTACCGAAGGTTCTGATACTGAAGTCGTATCTGTTTCATTAACCATATTAGCTGGTTCTTCTTGGAAATGATAAATAAAGTCTCTTTCAGTTAAAGTAGCTCCATTAGAATGAGTAGCAGCAGTTGTACCTTCTGCTCCTCTAGTGATTCCAGTTAAAGAAGTTGTACTAGTTTTTCCAGTCCAAAAGAATACTTCACTATCTATAATTCCTCTACCTTGTGTTGGAAGACTAGAATTATCAGCTACGGTAAATGTCGTAGAAGTTGTATTTGAAACAGTAGCTCCTAAAGTAGTAGTTTCTGCTCCACTAGTTAGATATGGATAAATTTTTGCTTTATCATTCCACATACAAATATGAGTTGGGTCTCCAGTCACAGTAGTATCCCATCTTAACATTTGCCATCTAACAAAATCAGTAACAGCTAATGGTTGAGTTTTGTAAACTGCATCAAATAATTTAAAAGCATTAGTGGCTAAAGAATATTCATATCTATTAGCAATAGAAGAAAATGATTTTGTTCTTTCAAAGAAAGACCACAACCTATCGTGAGATACTTCTTTATTAGATAAGTTTAATTCATCGTCTATTTCCTCATTAGTAATAGGACTATTTAATTCATCTACTTCATTTATTAATCTTCTTACTTTCTTTCTCATACTTCTTAACATATTAAGTGTATAACCAGTATAAGGAATAGCATCTGAATGGATAGAATAACCAGTAGTATTAGAGTTATAAAACCTACAAAAACCATACCCAGTAGTATGGCTTGAATCTTCATAATAATTGAATATTTCAGAAGGGTCTAAGTCTTGAGCTGCTGCTAAAGCAATAGCATCTCCAGCAACATTAGTACTTCCCCAATAAAATCTAACTTGGTCAAATTCTATTTTAGTAACTGGAGTATCTTGACCGTGACTAAAAGTTAAAGCAGCAATAGTAATAGAAGTTCCTAATGTAACTGCTCCACCTATCTTTTTAACTTCACTCTTTTCTTCTCCTAACTTTCCTATCAAAACATAATCATTATTAGCAAGACCATTGTTGTTAGCAACAGTAAGAGTCGTACCTCCTGCTGATATATTAGCAGTAAGTACTGTATTTGGCTGATTTTTAATTAGATTACGGAGGTCAGATTTTAGTTTCATTTTAATCCTCCTTTATTATTTTATAATGTCATATTAAAACTTATTGTCAAGTTCTATCTAGATGTTCTGTCAAGTTCCATAGTTGGTTTAAATTCTTCTATTTCCATCTCTGCTATTAAATATGGTGGAGATGTAGTTGTAGTAGAAGTACTTGTACTTGAAGTAGTAGAAGTAGTACTAGAAGCACTAGTTGTAGTAGAAGTGCTAGTAGTGGTAGAAGTTGTAGTACTTGTAGTGCTACTTGTAGAAGTTGTAGTAGTAGTACTTGTAGTAGTTGTAGTAGAAGTAGTTGTACTACTTGTGGTAGTAGATGTCGTACTTGTAGAAGTAGAAGTAGTTGTAGAAGTAGTAGAAGTTGTAGTAGTACTAGTAGAAGAAGTAGTAGAAGTAGTACTAGTGGTTGAAGTAGTAGATGTAGTAGTTGTAGAAGTAGTAGAGGTTGTACTTGAAGAAGTGGTACTAGTAGTTGAAGTAGTAGTAGTAGTTGAAGAGGTAGTAGAAGTAGTAGAAGTAGTACTAGAAGCAGTTGTAGTAGTAGTTGAAGTAGTAGTAGTTATTACTGTCGTAGTAGTAGAAGTAGTACTTGAAGTAGTGCTTGTAGTAGTACTAGTAGAAGTAGAAGTAGTGGTAGATGTAGTTGAAGAAGCAGTAGTTGTTGTTGAAGAAGTTGAACTTGTAGTACTTGTAGTAGAACTAGTAGTGGTACTAGTAGTACTAGTAGTAGAACTACTAGTAGTAGAAGTAGTACTAGTAGTAGAAGTAGTAGAACTGGTAGTAGTACTAGTAGTACTAGTAGTAGAAGAAGTAGTAGTAGAAGTAGTACTGGTAGTAGTAGTACTTGTAGTAGTTGTAGTAGTTGTAGTAGTTGTTGTAGGAGGAACTATAAAAGGATAAGCAAATCCACTCCCGCCATTATACAAACTCGTCACTTCCTCAGATGTTAATATTCTACTCCAAGCTCCCAATTCGTCTATTAGACCATCAATATATCTTGGATATCCAGTATACATTTGAGCACCAACATTGAAAGATGCTGTTCCATTATTTATTGAAGTAGCCCCGCTCCCGCCTTCCAATACGGTTGAAGCGACTGGAGAACCATTTTTATAAAGCACTCCAGTTTTGGCAGAAACATCAGCAGTGCCTACCACGTGAACCCAATTGCCCACATCTCCAGCGACAAAGAAAGCCGCATCAGACCAAATTCTTTCGTAATTACTCGCAGCACTATCGCTGTAATATGTCAACCATAATCTATCGGAAGTATCTAAATTAAGTTGATAAGAAGATGACATCGTTGTGCTCTCGCTTCCGTTAGAAACCACCACTTTAGCAATAATATACATATACTGTGAAACCGTGCTTGGCAACTGTTCCAATTTCACCCAAACCGAAAAACTAATATCACCAGTAATGTCTAATCCGCTTTGGTTGGCATCTGTGATGTAGAGATGTTCCGCATTGCTTAATTCAAAATCAGCAGCATTATTTATTTTACCAGTTCCATATCCAACCGTATTAACATCGGTTAAAGTATTAGAACCGTGAGCATCTGCACGGTTTCCCGATTCCTCGTCTAATTTCCAGTATGAAACTAAACTATTCCAGAGAGGTATAGCATTTAAATCAGTTGGAGTTATAGTATCCCAATAAGCAGTTGCAGCAGTAAGACCATAAAGAGCAAGTTCTATTTCATCTATTTCTGCAAATCCTGCTACCGCATCGACTAAACCTGTATCTGAAGTCCACGACTCTGCCGTAACATCATAAATTCTAATTCTTTGTTTATCAGTAGCTTGGTCAAATGTAATTGCAATAATATACCATTGATTAGCAACATATTGCTGAATATGTGTCCAAGCTCCAACATTATTTGCATACTGAATCCAAGTATCTTGGTCGCCACCCCCAAATAATCCAACTTGCATTCTACTATTTGCTCCTTCTTTTAATCTGATAAACTGTCTTCCATCTGTGTTGCTTGTCTTTCTCATAGCAATAAATATAGTTCCTTCTGTAACCGCAGTAATAGCACGACTTATTACCTGATTATTAGTAGCACACTCAACACTCTTTGCACCTTCATACATTACATTTGTATCAACATCAAAACCCGTATGTCCACTCCAAGAATCTTGACCATTCAAGTCTCCAGTAGTTAAAGCATTAAATAATTGTTCATATGTCCAAGCCATTCTTTTCCTCCTTTTTACATATTTCTATAATTTCTCTAACTTGATTTACTTGGTCAACTGACCAATAATGAAAATTAACTTGTGGTATCGTAGTATCTTTAAACCAAAAATTGGGAAGGCATTTTCTGACAGGAATATCAAACTTAATTCCTAACCCCTGACAGACTTGTCCTCCCCAATCTGGCATTGATTTTCTGCCAAAGGGTACATACCAAGTAGTTATTTTATTATTAAATGTTTTTTCTATTAAGTCAATAGCTTTTTTTAAATCTTGTCTACCTTCTTCTGCTGATAGTCTAGCAAATCTATAGTGAGAATATCCGTGAAGTTCTATTTTATAACGATGTTGATTTTTCTTAATATGTTCTACCCATTTTGGACAATCTATTATTCCTTCTGCTAAAACTGCTAATGTACAAGGATGATTATATTTTTCAAAGACTTCATCACCTTCTAAAAACATTTCAAACAACATACCAGCAGAATATTGTTTTTGTTTCTGGCTTAGTCTAGTACTTTGAAGTACGTCATCATTTCTCAATTCAGGAAAGTTGTTCATAAGTATATCTAAAATTCAAGATGCCAGTTGGACTCTGGTTCTCTTTTTGTATTCTACTCATTCTCCAGTTCCTAGAACTTAATCCTCTTGTCTTTTCAGAATAAACTACCCATTGATAACCAGCGTGTCCACAAACAATATTTTCTCTAAATATTCTCCTGTTTAAATCAGTAGAACACCAACCATATTCTCCAGCAAACCTTTCATCGTATCCTTTAAGTATTAAAAATACCTCACGCCTATTAAAAGCAACATCTCTATGATATGGTCTTTTACTTATTATTTTCCAATCTTCAGTTGGTTTCGTGACAATATCTTCTTCAGTTATTACATATCTTTTGTGACTTAGCAATCTTTGTAGTTTTGGATTCTCTTTAAAAGCATCTAAACAATCCTGATAATAAGTTTTTTGTGGAATATGGTCATTATCTTCTAATGAAATAAAATCACCAGTTGAAATAAACATACCTAAATTTCTAGCTCCTGTATAATTCCATTTAATATCCTCATTTATTCTAGCATAGATTACTTTGGTTTTCTTTGGTAAAGTTATTAACTTATCTCTCAAATCAGGAGTTCCACCATCATTGACTACAATAATTTCATCAGGAACTCTAGTAGAGTTCATACACTCTCTTACGTGAGCTACGGTAATATCGTGCTTATTATATGCACTAATTAAGACGGATATTCTATCACTCATAATAATGTATTAACATCAATTTTTAATCTATGCACCAAAGAATGACAATTAGGACATAAGCAAACTATATTATCTAAAGCATCATTCTTTTTATTTCCATCTTTATGATGAAGGTCAAATGTTAATTTCCATCCACAAGCACAACAACCATTTTTGGTTAATTTCTCAAATTCTTTTACAGTTATTTTATATTTTCCTATTTTACTCCAAATTAAAGCAACTTCTTTGGGAGTTTTATTTGGATACTTCCAACTCTTACCTTTAGAATTCCAGGGAATATTACCTTTTTGAAATCCTCTTTTTCTTTTTATTGATATTTTTTCCATAGATTTTCATTTTTTAATTTAATTTTTGTTCCGTCTGTTAATGTTCTCTCAGCAGATAAATGTACCCCAAAATTATGTCCTCTTCTCAATCCACAATCATAAGCCCAATTAAGTCCTGGCGTTATCACCAAATACCCAGCATTAACCCATCTATCTGTATAACTAGAACCTGCTCTTGATTCTTTATCTAGATTAAAAAAACCTATTTCTTCTAATGATTCCCTTTTCATTACAAGACAGTTTGAACCAGCCCTTTCAGTTAAATTGAATATACGACCATTTAAGTTTAATTGTCCGTGTCTCCATCTAGGGTCTCTACCGTGAACATAAGGATAATTTATTGGAGAAGACAATCTCTTTTCATCAGGAAACTTCTTTATTAAATTTATACAAAGTTCTAACCAATGTTCTTTATACATTATATCATTATCTACTATTGCTACCCAATCACCTGTTAAATTCATAATGCCTTGATTTCTAGCTGTTGGAAAATTAACATTGTCAGAATTTCTAATATACATAGCAATTTTCTTTTCCTGACACTCTTTTAAAAAGAACTTAGAATCCTCTAAGTTATCTCCGTTATCAATAACTATTATTTCTGCTGGAGTATGTATCGTACTCTGAAGCGACTTTAAAGAAGCCCTTGCAAGTAAAGACCTTTCTTCATTCATAGCATAATGAATAAATATTATTGAAACGTAGTTTTTATTTTCCATATTTTAAAGTAAAGAAACCATTACCTTTTGGATATTTCTGTGTCCAATTATCTTTAATTCCTCTTACTGAATATTCAAATGACAATACTTCCCAGCCATATTTTTCAAATTTCTTTTTCCACCATTCTATTGGTTTAGCTAAAACGTGAGTCTTATCAAAATTATAATCTGGAATTATAAATCCAGTTGTATTTCCAAGAGGAATTATATGAAAACATTTTTTAGTTATATGAGATGAACATAAAAGAAAAATATTTAATTCTTTTTCCGTTAAATGTTCAAGAACATCTTTGGTAATAGTCCAATCAAAATATTCTGGAAATTTAATTGGAATTGTATCTCTCATTAAATGACAAAAATCTCTAACTTCAGGGTCTACATTTTTAATCGCATAAGAAGAAATATCAGTTCCATAAGTCTCTATATCTAAAATCCTTAAAGCCTTAACTAAATATCCCTTAGCACAACCATAATCAAGTACAGTTTCTTTATTATCAATATTAAGATATTTAATAATATTATGAGCCATCTTAATGGTTAGTTCTGGTAACCAACGGTAGTTCAAATAACAAGATATACCCATTACTAATCCATTTTCAAAATAATCTTTGTCATATTTTTCTGTCATAGAAAATTAAGATGTTTAATTGCTTCTCTTTCTCCGTTAATTATTTCTGTTAAGATTTTATTCTGGCGAGAAAAAACACAGTTATGGCAATTCTTTGTATTTATCAAAGAACCTTCTATTGTGCCTTTCATAAATGTTCTAATTTCATCCCATTTGCACAAAGCATAATCCTGATTAAACTTTTTATTATCTTTCGGAGAATTAAGAACCAGAGAATCACAAGGATAAATCATACCGTCTGTATAAAGAACTGGATGAATTCTTCCTAAATGACATTCCTTTGGTTGTCTATGAACTTTATATTGATGGAAATATGGTTTTCCCAATTCTTCTGCTAACTTACGAAGTTTCTTATGTGCTTCTTCTAAGTCAGCATCACTTAAATTACAATCTGGGAGAAGTCTAACATATTCTGGTTTCATTTCTTTAATATATTTTTTAACTGTTTCAAATCTTTTTTCAGATAAAGGATTCCAAATATAACTCATTCCAAAAGTAGTTCCTTCTCCAAATTCTGGTAATTCAATATTATCTAAAGTATCTAAACTATTTATTGAAACTCTTACCCAAGAAAGTCTATTTAGGTTTTTCTTAGAAACTTTCTCTTTTAGAAAAATTCCATTGGTGACTAAACCAACTTCTATATTTCTAATACGAAGGTATTCTATTAACTCATTTATCTGAGGATAAAGTACTGTTTCTCCACCACCACTTAAAACTACTGCTTTCAAACTTTTTTCTATTAAAGTTTCTACTACATACTTTATCTGCTTCATTGTCAAGTCAGGATATAGTCTTCCTTCTTTTCCTCTTTGAGCTACTGAACAAAAACTACAATTCAAATTACAAATCTCTGTTGGCATTATATGAAGAACTGTTGGTCTATTTTGTTTTGCTTTTAGGTATTTTATAATATCTGGATGATACAAAATCTTATCTCCAGTAGAGGTATAAACACTAGTAGCTTCCTTATTATATTCTTCAAATGTTTCTGACATAAAATAACCAATGGTCTTTAAACTTTTCTAAATCTATAATTTCACCAAATTTATTTCCTAATTCTATAATATCTTCTTTTGTTCAAAGTGGATGAAAATGATATTTGTGATACGCTTCTATTGGCGTTCCAATTAAGAAATACCCATTATCTTTACAAATTCTTTTGGCTTCTTTAATTATTGGGGTCATTTTTTGTAAACCTCATCTTGAAGATATTTCTCCGACTTTTCAGTTCGCTTATAAATAAATTCTGAAAGATTTTCTTCTATGAATTTAGAAAGTTTTTTCTGTGTCTCAGATTTATTAAATAATTCTTCAGATGGTGTTCCTTTAAGCATTGGAATAAAAGTGTCGTGGAATATCAACATAGATGAATTATGTCTGCCATATAATTTGTCATTTAATTTATCCCACGGTCTCTGAACTAATAATTCATCGTGAGTCATAATACTATGTTTTTTAATAAATTCTCTATCTTTTATTGTTTCCCTTTTTGCTTCATTCCATAATCTATCTAATAATTCTTTTGGTCTGTTTCTTAACCAGAAAAAGTATGCTCTTTCAGCCCAGCCATCCATTCCAAGTGCCATACCTATTGCAAAGATATTATGAATATAATCAGAATAATCATAGGTATAATTTCTTGAACTTCTTAAATGATAACCTACGGCTTTTGGTTCTACTGTTACATTTGAACCAAACATCCACCATTTGCTATCAAGATAAAACTCTCCACCACCATAACATCTATGATATTCTGGGTATCCACCAAACTTTAAAAACTGGTCTTTTCTAACTCCTAGACAACAATGTCCTTGCATTGGGATATAAAAATAATCATCTGCTAATTTATAATTACTCCAAGTTCCTCTTATCTCGTCTCCTAATTTAACAGTATATTGATAACCACAAGACTTATCTGGAGGATAAGCACCAAGCCAACCTATCGTTCCGTGAACTATACCACCTGTTTTATCTATTGTTTCTATCATTTGTTTAAAGAAACCAACCCTATAAGACATATGTCCATCTGACATAAAAATATACTTTCCTCTTGCAAGTTCTACTCCCCTATTTCTTGTAGTATGATTACCAGCTATTGGGTCGTAAATAAACTTTACAACTCTATTCCAATAAGCTCCCATACCAGAAAAATAATCTACTGTTCCATACAAAGCTCTTCTTCCTCTTTCAACTTGATACCAGTCATCAATACAATTAGCAACTATTATTATTTCAAATTCAGCAGGACTTAAAAACGTCTCCAAATCATTTAATATGGAATAAACTGTAAATACTATATTCGGAAATTCGTTGCGTGCTGGTATAATAACTGAAACTTTTATATCTTTAAATTCTCTCATTATAATTGGTTAAATCTATTATAAGGGAATTTCAACTTTAAAGAACATCACATCTTCAGTCATATCTAAATCTCTCAATTCTCCTAAGTAATTCATTAATACTACGTGTTTAAAATTCTTTTCAAGAATCTTATAAAGTTCGGCTGGTGTCCATTCTCTAACGTGATATGGATTTTTAGGATGGTCTTTACCAATATATTTACCCAATCTATTAGGACTTGAAATAAATATCTTAGTGGAATTTGGATGTTCTAAATAAGCTCCTGTCTTTTTATTTTTTTTACAAAGTCTTTTAAGAAAATTTAATACTTTTTGGTAATCTTCAACGTGTTCAATAACTTCAATACAAGCAACTATATCAAATGCTTGTATTTCTCTTGGTTCATCTAAAATATCTATAATATCAAAAGAAATCTGTGGGGTATAATAAATATTATTTTTATTTCTAGAAAACACTTCTTTAGCCCAAGCAATACTATCTTTATCTTTATCTATTCCCCAAACAAAATCTGCTTCTTGAGACATAATATTTGAACCAAATCCTCCACCACAACCAATATCTGCTATCTTGGGTTTCCAGATAAATTTAGGGTATTGAGGACTATTCTTAACAAAATCAATACAATAGTTTTTAATATATTCATACATTTCCTGTGTTGGAGCATAAAGTATTCTTCCACACTTTAAAAACATATTTATGTTTTTTGAAAACTGTTTTCCAGCAGTATAATCACGTTCTGCATTCTCTTGATAATTTTCATCAGTAATACTTGGGTCTCTTTTTTTAATTGGTTTTTCTGGTTCGGTTTTCATATTGTTTTTTTTAGCTTTTAATAACATTTTAAAATATCCTATATCACTAAGTTCACCGTGTTGTCCAGCAATCTTTGAAGTTGCTTCTTGGAATGCTTCAATAACATCATCCCAAAAATACATTTCTTTTTCATTTTCTAATCCCATTTTTCAAAAAGTAATGGCTCTAACTGATGCTTAAAAATGTAATCACCATTGAACTTTTGTTTCAATTTATTAAACGCACTCAACGGTCTATTTTTATTTAATTCTCCAATTATTATTTTTGCTATATCAGAATAATACATCTCTTCATCTGAATAATTTACATTTTCAAGTAATGAACCAAATTTGAAATAAAGTGCATCTTTTCCAAAGAAATCTCTTAACGGAGGAAAACTCTCATTTAATACCAATAGACATTTAGAAAGAGCTGCTTCTAATAATATTAACGGACAATTCTCGGATAGAGTTGGGAAAATAAATAGATTGGATAATTGGAAAAAGTCTTTTACTGCTTCGTGAGGAATTCCAATCTCAAATTCTTTTCCTTCTAAAGAAGTAAATATCATTTCTCCCCTTGTTAAACCATTCTCTATTCCATAATGAATTAATCCTTCTATTGCCTTTTTTTCTTTATCTGCATTAGCGTGAGCATTAGTACAAATAAATCTGACAGATTTTCCCTGTTTTTTTAACTTACTAATTACTTTAATAACTTTACTAACTTGTTTTCCTTCAAATCTTGTAGAAGATACTGGGTAAACATCAATTATATCAGCATCCAATAATTTATATTTACTTATTAATTTGCTTACTAATGGATGTAAATTCCAAAAACTTCTTGGGTCTAATGGATTATGAACCACTCTAATATCATCTAAAATTCCACCATACATTTCTGCCAATTTCAAAGTATCATAGGTATTCATATAAATCAATTTAGAATTTACCATTGTTTTATATCTACAATTATGAGGATACTCAAGTTTTTCTGGTCTCCCAGAAGGAGCAGAGTGTACCCAATGAAACCATTTACATTTAAGGTTTGGTTGGGCTTCTCTCATACCAACATTGTAAATTAAAAACCACCCCTGAAATATCCAGTCGTGGGTAAATACAACATCAATATCTTTAAGATGTTCTTCTAAAGATTCTTTTATTTTTTTTACTTGGTCTTGAAACCCAGATTCAACTGGTTGATTAGAGGAATAATCCACCAGTTGGAATCTAGGTACAACTTTCCTAATCTCAACACCTTTGGGTATCTTATCATCATCTGTAAAATTATCGTGGACTGCTAATACAGGTTTATATCCATTTCTTAATAACATTTCTAATTGTTCTTTTACCACAGAACATAAAGAATATGCTGGAGAAAAATCATAAAATGTAGTTAAAATAAGAATCTTCATAGTTTAGGAATAATAAATTTTTTAGCTATTTGTTGCATTTCATCTTTTGTGAAGAAATCACTCTTAATAAGATTACATCTATAACAAGATAACACTACATTATTTTTACAATATCCTAATGACGGAATAACCTTATCAAAACTCAATCTATTATTCCTTCTACTCCAACCCATATTCTTTTTTAACACTTTACTTTCCCCCACTCCACAATAGAAACATTTTCTTGGTTGTTCTAAATACCATTTTAAGAAATCATCTAATTCCCAATTAAATGGTATTTTTTTATACAAACAACCTCTTTTTAATGCTTGATAAATACCCTTAGGAGAGGTATTGAACTTTTTCGAACTCAATCTTCTTTTCTTTCTATTCTTATCACTCCATCTTTTTTGCCAAAATCTAACTTTTTCTCTGTTCAATTTCCTATATTTTCTATGATACTCTTTAGTATTCGTCATACCTCCATTATAGACTAATAGAATATAGTATCAATACCTACTTTTTTTATTCTGGTGGATTAGTTGTAGTTGTGCTAGAAGTTGACGTTGAAGTAGTAGAAGTCGTAGTAGTAGAAGTAGTAGTACTAGTAGTGCTACTCGTAGTAGAAGTAGTAGATGTACTACTTGTAAAACTCAACAGTCCTTCAAATGTTAAATGTTCAGGCATAGTATTATCCACATTCCTCCGTTACCACGATTGTAGCTCCACCAGTTGTAGCACTCATTCCATACAACGTAACTTTATCTGAGTATGGGAAAATTCTTTCTCCACCTTGTCTTACAACTCTAGTATGAGCTGGGTCAGCAGTATTATCAGTAGTAATATAAATCCTATAAGGACTTCTATTATAGATACCGATATACTTTCTGCTCACAGCATTATCACTTCCATACCTGATAGCTGTCCAAGTATTAAGTGGAACAACCATCCTTTTTTCCCAGACTTTAGTTACTGTATCATAATATGGCATTTTCTGAGCCTCCAATCAAAATTTTAATGGGGAACAGTATTTTCACTTTGGAGGAAAAGTTATTTACTGTTCCCTACTCAAACTTCGATTGGGAAGTTTGAGATAGTCGACCTAGTTATTTTTTGTGTTTGAATCTTTTGTGAGCTGATAGACCTACTTTATTTTTGGCTACAAACTCACATTGATTACACTTAAAAGAAACTTCCTCTGGTTTCTTTTCCTCCTCCTTTTTTTCTGGCGTTTTTTCTTGACTTGGGGGTTGAGTAGTAGTTATTGAAGTAGTTTCTATCGTAGCTGGAGGTTGCGTGGTAGTTATAGTAGAAATTGCTGGTTTTTCAAAATTATCAACAACCATTTGTAATTGAAGTTTCTTTTCTTCTTCTGCGTCAACAAACTTCACAATACCAATACTCTTTTCAGCTTCTGTTTTTCCTGCAAACATTTTTCTCTTGTACATCTTTCTGGCTAAATGCATAGCCATATAATTTACAAGATACTTAGGCTTAGTAACAATTTCTCCAACTTTAACAAGATATGGTATCTTATCCCACGTACAAACAAAATCTTCATTATCTATATTTCTGAATTTCTTTGGAGCATCATCAGCTTCGTTATCAAGCCCTTGAGGTAAAATTGTTGTGTTAGGCATTTTATTAATTGGCAAATTACTTTATGCCCTTTTGCCAGGGGCAACTGGCGACCTTTTATGGCTTAATCCCACATTCCTTTCTCCTTCCGTATGTGCCACAAGCACGAAGGAGAAAGTTTCTGGAATCAATATTTAGTTACTATTGTCGTCAACTGAAGGATAACTAATTTGAACTGTGACAATGTCAGCAGAACCACTAGTTGCCTCTCTTGAAACAGCTCCGTAGATAGTATCTCCAGCAGCTTTTCCATCTCCTGCATAACCAGAAGTAGTCTCAAAACCAATAGCTTTATCAGCAGCACAGTTAGCTGCAATTGCAGCTTCTGCTGTTCCACTAATAGCATACCAACCGAATTTACTTGAGGAATCAATAATTGCCATAGCGACAGCAACTAATCCAATAGCATCAGCTACCAAAAGAGCAGTAATGCCAAGTTCGTCATAAGTAACCCAACTTCCAAGAATAGTTGAACCTATTCCTGTTAAATAGATATACTCATTTCCATCAGGGTCAAAAGCTCTAGTACCAAATGGATATTGTTGAACAGTATCAACGGTGGTAGTATTTCCAGTAAAAATTTGTGTTCTCCCTGTTAATTCAGCCATAGTTTAAGACTTTCCAGTCATATAGGAGTGAGTTCGACAAGCGTCTGTAACTAATTCTCCGTAGAACAAAAATTGACCTACGGTGGCGTCTTGATTGGTAGGAATCTTCAAACCAGTAAATGCAAATCCATTGTAATTTGACTTAGCCTGATAGCCAGGAAAATTAGGGTATCCCCATTTAGCCAATCCAATGTGACGTTCATTTAACCAATAGAAGTAACCAGCAGTACATTTCTCATCAGCAACAATTGGTCTTCCTCTGAAGAATAAAGCTGTGTAGCCTAATTCTCCACCTTGTCCTTTGGTAACACCATCTCTAGCAACATTACCGTACTCTCTACCTAAACCTGGTAATGGGTTGTTGAAATGGATAGTACCCATTGCTAAACCTTCAATCGTTGACCAAATCGCAGGAGTTGTAATTCCTAGAGTTGGAGCATCGTTACCGATTTTAGCTGCATCAAACGAAGCAGCCATTTCGGCTCTGGTAATAGCATTAGAAGAAGAATCAAGGTTGGAAACCCAAGTTGTATAAGTACTTCTAAGCAAACCTGCGTATGTAGCTATGGTATTTCCATCATCAACAGCAGCTTGTAATCCAGTCAATTGTTTGTTGGAAGTACCAGTTCCATCTGAATATAATCCTGTTCCAAAAGTATCCATCATATCATCAGCCACGCTGTTCATCTCAACAGTAATCAAAGGAAGAATCTGTTGAGGGGTCTGATTGACACCTACTTGAATACCTGAAGCTCCGACTGACCAATACAATTGTTTTGGAGAATATGTAGCTAAAACTCTGGTATTTGTTTGAGAAGTACTAAACGTGTCAAATCCTTTATACCAACCACCTGATGTAGACTTCTGATACTTAATAGGTACGCCCATAAATGCACCTGATACATCCGAACCCCAGGAAGTAGCTGGTTTTTGGTTCGTTAAGAACCTCATAGCCAACACATTCCCAGTAAGAATATTATCAGTAATTTTTGGAACTATGTACTCATAAGTAATAGTGTCTACGATTGCACCGAATTCTGAAACTTTTACAGTAACAGCCATCTATATCACTCTCCTATAAATTTATAATCCGAATCTTTTTTTAAGCCCTTCCTGTACCAATTCTGGTAAGGATTTTTTACTAACATCAACAACAGTTTCGACCTCTTCCGAAGGAATAGCTGTTTCACGTGTTGATTGAGGAACTTTTGTTTTTAATGGGTCTTTAGGAACTTCTCCTCCAAACTTTTCGTAAAGTTCCATAGCAGCGAAATAATTCACGTTCCCATCATCGCCAATAGTTCCGTACCTATCCACGATTGATAGCAATTTCTTTTCGTCAAAATCGCCATAAATAGTGTGAAGGTCATCAAGGTCTTTACGTACCTGTACTTTCGTTTCCTTTATTTCGTTTTCTCTTTCTTTCTCTCTTTTGTCTATAATATTACGGACAGTCTTTTCTTCTTCAGGGATTTCCTTTGGAATCTGTTCTTGAGCTGGCTTTCTGAGGTCTTCATTCTCATTTTTGAGTCTGATTGCCTCAGTAGAAGATGCAACATATTTTTTCAAGGGAATATACTTTACTCCCTCTACTTCAATTGTTCCTTCTTCTTTCTTTACCTCTCCTTTAGGAGTTTCCTCTTTAGGAGGGTTCTCTATTGGAGGTTGGGTTATAATATTTTCAGCCATAATTAGTTTGCCGTTCACCTTTCGGTGGTTTGGCGTTAATTATATCTTATTATTTTATTTTTAAACGACCTTTGGTTTTTAACCTTTCAAATGTTTTTTAATAGCTTTTCTTTTAGCGTGCCACTTTGAACTTCCATTCTTTTTCTTATTAATGGAAGCATAAAATACATCTTCACCTTTTTCTTCTCCATATTGTTTCTTCATTGCAGTAAGAATTTTGCGACCAGTTTTAGATAGTGGCATATTATATTTTAGGTTTTGTAAATTTTCCAGCCGATATGTCTCCTCCAATCTTTCCAATTTCAGCTTGAGCAGAAGGTAATGGAGGAACGCTTCTACCTTCTGGTTGTCCTTCATTCTTTATAGCAGCTTCTTGTGCTAACTGTCCAGACCTCCAAGTCTGTAATTTCTGGGCTGCTTCTTCTGGATTAGGAAATTTTAATCTTTGAAATAGAGTTACTGGGTCAATAGCATTCATTCCCCATAACTCTAATGCTTCTCTTCTCTTTGATAATTCATCAGTTGGTAAAGTAGTTCCAGATTTAACAATAATCTTACTTCCTTTTTGTATCATTCTTGGTTCTAAATTGATAAACTTTAAACCACTTTCCCCATAATATTTAAATGTTTCTTTAGCTTTAAAATTTATTCTCATCAACTGAACCACCCAATTACCCAATAAAGCTACACATCTTTCATATTCTCTAACTGCCAAATCTATTCTACCAATATCTGCTTGTTTGAGTAATAATCTTCCACCTAAAGTTTCACTCTTTTCCTGTGAACCCCTAGTCGTTGAGTGAGTACCAAAAATATTATCAAATGCTCTTTCAGCAGATACTTTAATATTTTCAATGTATGCTGGTAAAGGAGGTGGAGGGTCTCTCCTCATTAAATTTGGATTAGCCACTCCTTGTCCATAAATTATTAAACCAGGAGCATTAGTAAGTTTAGTTCTTGCTTCTTCCTCTGACATAACTGTAGCATCAACAAGCCATTGCATATTTCCAGTCTTAGTTCCATTATTAATTACCAATCTACCTGCAACATTAACCACATCTTGAATAGGAATTGTTTGAGTAATTAAATCAGTTTCTCCAACTGGTTCATTACCCAATCTAAACATAGAAGCAATAATATAAGGAATTTTTGGATAGTTAAAATAATTTTTGTCTCCTTCTACATCTTCTCCTATATCTTCTTTTTTATCCTTAGATTTTTCTAAATGAGTCCAATCATAAGTTGGATTCTTTCTTTTATCTATAATCATATTTCCAGACCTCCAAAAAAGTAATTCATTAGTCCAAACTTCCCAAATAGTATACAATCCACTTATTTTCATAAGCTGTTCTTCATCACCCTTCTCTCCTCTATTTTTTAAAAATTCTCCAAACTTTTTTTCACCCCAAATGTCTTTAAATTCCTTTGCAGTAATATCAACTTTCTCTCTCATATAAGGAAGTTCAGTGGTTACCTTTGGAAAATACAATCTCTTAGGTCTGACATATTTTATATTAACATTATTCTCTTCATAATCCCAATAAGGTTTCCAAGCACCAAACCTATAAATAGCCATATGCCTCATTAACATCTCTCCTTTAGTCCTAACATCCATAGTTTCATAAAGAGAAGATAAAACATTCTGAACAGTATTAGCATATTTAACAGATTCATCATTTTCGTCTGGAGGTTGTACAACAAACTGAGGAGGATTGGCAGTCATAATGGGAATTATAGTTTCTATTCCCATAAAAATTTGGTTCTGAACGTAATGTGACATATCAGTTGGAATCATATCAACATCCGTTTGTTTACCAAAATAATAATTCTCGTTTGGTTTCCAAACTTTTGTTTCTAATTCATTGTGATATAGAGAACTTTCTAGTTCCCAAGCCCTATCAATTTTAACCAAGTCACTATCACTAGTATCTATTGTCGGAGTTTTGTAAGCATCTGGACTTATTGGTTCATCGAATATAGCTTGTGTAATAGGACTCATAATTTATGCCTCCCAAAAGTTAATTTATGATGCTCTTTACAAAGAGTTATACCATTATCAATATTATATCTTAATTTTGGATATTTTGTCCAACTTTTTATGTGGAACATTATGCATTTTCATTCCAAATTATGTTCTTTAATATAATATTTAACGTCTGCTTTTTCCCAGGGTTTTAATATTTTACTACGTTTTACTCTCTCATCTCTTTCTCCCTTTAAAATTTCTTTTCTTTTATTAAAATCTCTTTCTTTTTTAAGTTCTTCTTTTATTGGATTTCTTCCGTAATATAATTTAAAAAGTCTTGAAGATGGTTGAATATAATCACATTGTTTTGGAGTTAAAACATATTTAGTATCACAATTCTTACACTCACCCATCATCCATCTTCTTTTACCCATTATATGCAGATACATTGTAAATCTTTCTTTACATTCTTTGCAAATATCTTCAACTCCCTTAGTTTGTGAAAATTCTATTACTGGTAATTCTTCTAATTTTTCTAATTGGATTGTAAACATATTATGTACCTAATTTCCAATTACCTTTTGGTTTTATTGTTTCAGATATTGGTGGAGCTAAACAAGGTATTATATCTTTAACTATGGAAAAACTATTTACTTTTCCTACCACCTTTTCTTTTTTAATCATAACACTAACTGGTGAATACCTCATTATCATTTTGACACAATAAACACAAGCGTCAACAAAATCATCGTGCTGACCAGTTGGAAAAGTTGAAACTTCATCTATTAAATCCTGATTTCTTAGATAAACTACTCTTTGTTCCCAGTAATGAATTACAGACAAAGCTCTGGAATATTTATCAGTTGCCTGTTTTACTTTTTTCTGTTCTCCAGTATATCTTCCCAACGGAATAGCTTCTAATGGAACTCTCAAACTTGGGTCGTGCTGCGTTTTCTTTATTAAAACAGGGCGAATAATATTTGTCAACGCACCTTCCTCAACTCCAAATCTTATTGGGCTATAATCTTTCTGTACTTTTAAAATATTGTCTATTAATTCCCAAGTTCCCCAATGACCCCTTGTTGAATACAGCTCATAAATATTTTTATCTTCTCCAATTCCCATAACTACAATTGCTGAAAAGTCACTACTCTGTTTAGTACTGGCTGCTGGGTCTAATGCTGCGAATACTTTTTCTATTTTAATCCCTGATGGAAGTTTTTCGTATTTTTTTATCCATTCTGGTTTCCACAAACAGGTATCTGAACTAATAGGATTATTTTGGTACTCAGCCTCAAAAGCATAAACTCCGATTTCCGATTTTCTTCTAAGAAGGTCATTTACTGGAAACCTATAAGACCATAAAGACTTACCTTTGTCTAGTGCTACATACTTTCTTACTTCCCAGCCTTCAAACTGGTTTTTTCTTTCAATAATATCTGCCAGTAAAGCAAGGGGATGCAGAATAGTTCCGATGACAACCAGTTGCTGGTCTGTCTTGATGGTATTAAGCAAAGAACCTAAGAACCATTCTTTAAGAAACTTTCTCTGGTCTTCTGACCTTACCTCTTCATCACCCTCCAAATCATCACAGATTATTTTTGTTGGTCTTAAACCTCTAACCTGACAACCTCTACCTCTAGACCTCATCTGGGAATAGACGTTTCCGTCTTGCTGAATAACGATATGGTCAGCAGTCCATCTCTTTGAATCTTTTTCTCCCCATTGGAGTAAATTTCCAAAATCATTTTTAATTCTTTCATTGTTATCAAATTCGTTTTTAATTTTTCTAAGCCAGTCAGTAGCCAAACTTGCAGATTTAGAAATTGTTAAAATATCCTCACCTTTATTAAATAACAAACAATGAAGTCCATAAATCAATTGGGTAATAGTAGATTTGGCAAAACCTCTGGGAGCTGCCAAACATAATCTAAGCTCTGATTGTAAAAGACGCATTATCTCTTTATGGAAAAGTGGTGTCTTGCTTTCCAAAATATGTGGCAAATAATACTCAGCAAAAAACTGAATATCATTCCTAGTCCTATCACGCCTCGCCTTTCTTATAATGGCTGACATTAAGAATTCATTCTGTGTTTCTGGCATTTTATTTCCCTCCTATTACTTTAGGTTTTTGGAAAAATTCTCTTATTTTCCTTGAACAATCACCACAGAAAATAAACTCGCTGACTTTTACTTGGTTTTGATTCTGACCCTTAGCGAGAATAATATTATTTTCCTGCATCTTGAAATTAGCTATCTCATTCATATCCTCTATTTGCTTTTGGCAACTATCGCAATAAAATTTAATAGCCATAGAAACTTTTTTTATTTTTATCTTTTTTAATCTTACTTTGCCAACGATTATTATTTTTATGATTACAAGAATTTAACTTATTATAATACTTTTCTCTTAATCTTATCAGTATCTTTAATCATCTTTTTTTGGTTTTTGAATAATAATTGGTTTCTCTTCTTTCTTTTTTTGCAATAATAAAAGACCTTTCAAAAGGTCAGTAAATTCTTTTTTAGGCAAATTCTCAAGTTGAACATCAATATTTATATTTTTATTAAGCGTTTCTGTTGCTGGATATAACTTCATCATCTTGGCAGCAGCATCCCACCACTTAAATCTCTTGTCGTGGTCTGGAATACCAGATTGAAAAGATTCTCCCTGAAAATTAGCAACAACATTAGCATCCATTCCCTCTTTTAATTTATCCATCATAAGGTTTCCGTCAATATTCTTTTCCTCCATTAACTTTTCTATCTCGCTTTGAACCATTGGATTATCTAAATTCTTAGAACCTATAACAGCAGCCATATTATCACTACTAACATTGTAGTTGCTTTTAGCAGCTTTGCTGGCATTACCTTTGTTTTCTACAAAGTCTTTGGCAAATCCTTTTTGTTTTAATGATAAGCGTTTTAGTTTAGGCATTTTAGTTTAGGCATTTTAGTTTCTCTTAACTCTCTGCCCTGAAGGCAAAGTCTCAATGATTATGTGATAGACTAACGCACACAATCAGCCTTCAAGGTCTAAGAAGAATCTTGATGATTTTCCATCAAGGCAGAAAGTTAATTTGTTGGATGAGGAAGTGCATCTTCTTTTGCTTTTTGCTCCCTGATTCTTTTTTGGTCTATTGCCAAGTCCTGCGATATCCAGACAGAAACTCCAGGTTTTTTCTTATCCAACTTCTTTTGTGATTTCACAGCAAATTTGTATATCCCTTCCAAATACTCCAATTGAGCCTTCTCCATCTTCCCTGTCATCCTATCTTTAGCTGTTGCCATAAACTCCAAGAACAATTCGTGTTCAGTCTTTCTTTTCCTAAATATTCTTTTCCATAAATCTCTAATCATTAATTAACCACATACCATTAATCCTAATATCTTGTCAAGTACCCCTTTTATTATTATACAATGTATATGGGTATATGTCAAAAGTATAAAGTTGGTATTTTTGTATTTATATTTTGGGGAGGGTATATAATATATCTAAACAAATGAAATCCACGGGTGGGGGGTCGTTCATATACCATATACCATTTATACTAATATGTCAATAACATAGTATGTATATGTATATGTATATGTATATGTATATGTATATGTATATGGTAATGGGTAATGGGTAATATACAAGTAAGCGTAATATCAATATAATAGTATTTACCCATATAATCATTAATATACTCATAATATAATTATACTTTATTATACTTATAGCTCTAATTTACATTCTAAGGGTTGTTTAGAAATAAGTAAGGGTATAATACCCGTTGTTTATGGGTAATGGTTAATGGGTAGTAGTATAAGGGTGTTAGTAACTTGTTAATAACTATGGTGTTTTTGGGGGTTGACTTAATGTTATGATAGCGTATAATGAACTTAGATATAAGTTAACAACTATTTATGGGTAGTTAAAAGAAAATGAATATATATCAATTTGAACTATCAACGTTAAGACCAGATGATGAAATGCAAGGATATGACTTAGTAAAACAAGACAAAGGTTATCATTTCATACCAACGGCTTCTCACGGATATTTAGTAGTTCCTATAACTGATAAGAGAATTGAACTTGCTAAAAAGATTTGTAGTTATGGTTATCAAGGAAAAAAAGCAGTTTATTTAGAAGAAGACGTTGAAGCATTAGAGTTTTTAAGACAAATTTAGTCAATTATAATAGATAACATAATAATACCCATATATTTATTATGTTATCGCTATAAATGATTAAAATAAATTAGTTCTTAATACATATTTTAGGGAATATGGAAATAAAATGACAAAAGATATAGTTTATAGTCAAGACCAAGCACTTATAGATACAGCTAAATCTTATGGAATTGATAATGTTATTCCAAACAATTATCAATTAAAACAATGGACTATAAATAGAATAGTAAGTGGAGATAAAACTATTATTAATCATTTAAAATTAGTTCAGGAAGCTAAAAAACCAATATCAGTATCAATAAACATAAAACTGGGTGGAAAATAAAGAATTAGCTTAGTCAATTGAGTTAGATAACATAAGTTAACCCCTATAATGCTTATGTTATCGCCTTAGCTGATTAAAATAAATAGTTCTTAACAACTATTTAGGGATAGTTAAATCACAATGAAAAACAAAGAAAATGTTTTATCTAAATTAGATATCTTAATTAAGTCTCTAAACGAAACAATTCCCATTAATGTCAATTTACAAAATGTAGTAGCTGACTTAGAAGAAATTAGAGCAGAGGTTGAGGAAAATCTTTAACCCCTTAATATCTGGCTGTATTCTTCCCTAAAGGATATTGCCAGCCATTAGAGGATTAAAATAAATTATAAACTAAGAATAACAATATGAAATCATTTTGGAAGCAAAATCAGGAGAAAAAAAGCCAAGACAAAAGAGATAGGATATATTTTACAATAGGAGTTATCCTATCAATTAGTTTAGCCGTTTGGTTATTATATCACGCAAGGCAGTTAGATAACTTTTACTTCGGTTTATAATCTATTCTTAATCGGTTTAACTCTTAATAATATAGTTGAGCCGATTAAAGAGCAGATTATTAGTTCTTAACAACTTTTTAGGGAAAGTTTAATGAAATGAAAATAACAAAAGAGTTTGTAAAAGAGTTTATTGAAATAGTCCCATTAGATATCCATTATTTGTCAGATAAGAAAATTGGAACAGTTGGAGTTCATTGGGGATATATTCAAGATGCTGATGAGGAATATGGAAGAAAAACTGTTTTGAAAGTATTAGATTTATTAGAAAAGAATAAAGAATATCAAAAATTATTAGATTAACCCTTTTATAATAGCCATAAGCACTCCCTAAGTGCCTTGTGGCTATAATTGAGAGGATTATAAAATAACAAGTCAGATTAGGGTCTGAACTTTAACAAAATGAAAACATTTTTAGTTAGATGTGAGGTTGCCGAAGCTGAACCAGATTATATTTTTATGGTAAAAGCCAAAACAGAGAAAACAGCATTTGAAAAAGCAAGCAGAATATCTCAAAACGATTATGGAAGTGGTTTTTCAAGATTAGATGTAGTTGTTATGCCAGTAGATAATTTAAAAGATGTTGAAAACAATTTATTGATTTAATCAATTTTACCTGCCCTCCTTTTTGCCCTAACAAAAGGGAGAGCTCTAAAGCTGATTAAAAGAAAGCACTTTATTATATTTTTTACGATTACAGATACCACAAAGAGGTTGTATGTTTTGAATATCACCACACCTATAAAAAACACTTGTTTGAGTTTTAATCCACTCTTTCCACTTGCTTACAGGAATTATATGGTCTATTGTTAACTTGATTTCTGGCTCTATCTTATTACAAAGAAAGCAAGTAAAATAATACTCTTTCTTTTTATCAAGCCACTCTTTCAAGGTAAAAGAACCACCAAGCTCCCTCTTTCTAATTTCTCGGTTGATATTTCTAATAACCTTTCTTGTCTTGAAGGTTGGGTCTATAGCCATTCTCTTATGTTCATAAATAGTATAACAGGGTCTTGTGTGAAATTTCCTCCACTCTTTCTTCCTTTCCTTATTATTATTATACCAAATCCGAGCCAATTTTTTTAAATGTTCTTTATGAACTTGATAATATTGCCGAGAATACTCCTTTGTATAACTAAACTTCATATCTTAATTATAACACTTTAACCTTCTAATTGCTAATCTCTTACTTGCCAAGAGGTTAGCAACTATGAGAGCTTAATACTCAAGTAAATAAAAAGAGAATAGGTTTATTATACTTTTTATTATATTCTACCTGTTAATAACTTAGCTTGACAAAACAATAGAGTAGAGTATAATGAACTTAGAGAAGAATATAAATAGGATAGAGAATAAATATTATCAAAAAAGATAATGGAGAAAAGAAGAAAAGATAACTGAACGACAGAATAGTTTAAAGGTCTAAATAAGAGAAGCGAGATAACCTAAAACTATTTTTAGGCAAACTCAATTCATACCTTATAATAATTTTATTCTATTCTGTTAGTTCGGTCAAGTTATTATCGGAGTAATCCCTTGCTCTTGCTGGTTCTCACAAGTTTAAAATGTAGAAACCAGATTAGAAAATTATTATAAACTTATGAAAAAAATAAACATCATATTATTAAATGCTTTTCTCGGTCAGTTGATAGATTTAAAGAAAGGGTTTTTGAAAGAGATAGTTATTACTAATAACAAGAACGCAGATGTTTTGTTTGATATTATAGTAAATGCGATAGAAGAACAAAAAGAATTAGAGAAAGCAGAAAAAGACGAAGCATTATTAAATCAAATAGAAAAATAAACTTATGGAACACGAACACACAATAGTAGAGGAATTAGAGGTTGGAGAGGACTGGAGAGCTAACCAAGAACTAATAGATGATATAAGCGTCATAATTAGCGATGTAATGGACGGAGAACTAAACATTAAAGAGTTTGTAGAAGAATTAAAGAAAGTTGTAAGGAGAGGAGATATTTATTCAGAGATATTTACATCAAAGTTAAGTGAGGAGCAAAAAGAAACTCCAAAAGAAGAAGCTGAAAGGATAAAAGAAGAAAACGCCAAAGAAGAAAAATAGCTCTTGATGGGTGTAATGAAAGTGATGTAATTCCGTCATAAGTATAATAAGAAACTAAAAAAGACTTTTTGTCAACTTT
>Ga0209434_1000109_pt1 | contig 42431 bp, 59 predicted proteins | sample ETNvirnome_2_300_FD_184068 | JGI IMG/M metagenome (GOLD analysis project Ga0209434, IMG submission 184068) | Marine viral communities from the Pacific Ocean - ETNP_2_300 (SPAdes) (version 2) | ecosystem: Environmental > Aquatic > Marine > Oceanic | place: Pacific Ocean | collected 2013-06-22 | reverse complement strand
CGCCACCCATGGTCTCGGGCGTGAGTGCTTGGTAGGAAGCGTCTCCTGCCCGACCAATACTTGTAGTGTCGCCCACGGGGAAGTCGCCCGCCGTGGCCCCTGAACGAAGAATATTCCCCGTGGGGAGGGTGGCGATACCTGCGGCGTACCTCTGAGGAGCCACGCGCCCACCAGCGACGAGACCCCTGAGACCGACCGCTTGGTTCTGGGGGAAGGTCTGCTGCTGGGGCATTCCGGGGATGCCTGCTGGTTGACGTATCATGGGGCCTACCTGTGCCTGGGGGGCCGGAGGCCCGCCACGGCCCAGGGCTGCGATCGTGTCGTCCGCCACGGTCCTGTTGGTCGGCTCGACGCCGTCGCCATATTTTGACCTTAATTCTCCACGGCGACGCATCTCCGACAGCACGAGGAACTGCGGAAACATCCCGGTGGGCTGCTGCATCTCCTTGCCGAGTTGGCCATCGCTGAGGCCCTTGAGGTCGTCCTGCTGTCTGATCAGGCTCATGATACCACTCCCAACTGCCTCGCCAGCCCGACGCCAGCGAGGCCCGTGCCGAGAAGTTGGCTCAGTCCGCTTGGCGGGGCCTGGAACGTCGTGGTCTCCTGCTGGGCGGCGATGGGCACACCATGCAGGATGCCCGACATGAAGTTAAGCTGCTGCCTCGGGAAGTCACGCTGGTTGATGAAGTCCGAGTAAGCAATATCCAGGGCTGCCTGCTCCTTCTCTTCAAGGGCACCACCGACGCCCGCCTGCGCCCGTGCGCGCTCCAGGGCAAGCTGGTCCTCCGCAAGGGCCTGTGTTCCAAGCTGGCCTGCCGCGCCGACGCGCTGGCTCTCGGCCTGGAGACGTGCCGCCTGATCCCGACCAAAGATGCCCGCTCCCGTCCTGTAGGCGTCGGACAGTCCCTGGGCTTCGATCTCGTTGAGTTGGCGGTTGATCTCGCGCTGGGCGATGGCTTCCTGAACGTGGCGTCCCGATCCGCCGTACGCTCCCGCCTGCACTGCCGCTGCTTCGCGGCCAAGACGTTGCTCCTCGAAGCGTTCGTTGGCACGTTGCTTCTGAACGTCGAGGACGTTGCCGATGAAGGGGTCCATGTACGCCTGGGCCACGCCTGAATCGGTGAAGGCCTGGGGCGTGTAGCCAGCCGATTGACCCAGCGCCGTCTGGGCGGTCTGGAACAAATCCGGCCTGCCCGCCTGGGACACGTCTCTGATGCCCTGGAACCCGGCGCTGGTGTCGGCACCGAACTGCGTCAGCCTGGGGTCGCCATAGGGCTGGTAAGGGGCGTTGCTCTCGGCCTCTGTGCGCTGCAAGAGGCGCGTGAAGAAGGGCTCCACGTACTCGGGCAAACCCGACTGGTTGATGGTCTGGTCTGTCGGGGGCGGGGGTGGTGCGGGGGCAGAGCCTCCCCCTCCCTTGCCGCCGCCGTAGCACCAACGATAGGGGTTGGAGTTGTCAGGAAACTCGTCCACGTCGCTCCACCCACGTTTGTGCAAACCAAGGTCAAGCCGCATTTCTCTTCTCCTCGGTCTCGGGGAACATGATCTGACAGAAGATGTTCTGGGTTTGCCATCCGTGCTTGCTTAGGAACCTCTCCCAGCCCTTCCGTCCCACCAGTTCAATACCATTGCAACCGTTGTCCTTGGCGCTACTGTAGAGAAGGTCGAGCATCTGGGAATGCCAGTCTTCAAGGTTCTCACCACCACAGAACAAAATATTCAGCATCTTGCGACCGGGGTACTCCTCGACGCTCGTTGTCAGGGCTCCATCGATGTTGCCGAAGTCGTCGTAGGCGATCCATAGCTGGTTGTTGCCCGCCGCGAGGTCTTGCAGAACGCTCTCCTTGTCGTGGCGACCTCCAGACAACTTGATGGCGTCGGCCAAGTGATACATCGCGCCGCCGATCACGGCGGGCATGTTGTCGAACGAAACATATGAGACGTGGTAGTTCATGCTGCTCTCCGGCCTCTCGGGATGATCTCCTGACGCTTAATCCCGCCCGGCGAACCGGGAGTACCGGGCTGGGCCTGGAGGTCGTCCACGATCTGATCGAAGGTGTCCGCGCCTGCCGCGTTGTCGCCACCGCCTGCGGCGTCCACGGCGTTCCTGGGGATGACGTACTCGCCGTCACTCAGCCGCACCTCTTCCCGGCCATCAATATTGGCTGGGATACTGTCGGAGGTGCCGGTGCCGGGGCCACGGATCAACCTGCCGATGCCCGATGCCTGGGCCTCTCCGCTCATCGCCTCCATTACCTTCTGGCGTAGCTGCTTGAAAGCCTCCATGCCGAACACGTCGATGAAGCGCTGCACAGCTTCCTCGGGGTTGGGGTGGTTGCCCATGAGAGCAGCTTCGGCTTCCACGATGATGCGGTCGCTTCCGTCACTTTCCCTGACCTCACCGCCCAAGGCATACCCAACCTCTCTCCTCGCGTCAGAGCCTAACCCGTATTTAATGCCCGGCGCTGCCGCGTATTCTCCTCTAAGACCACCAGGGGGCAGAGACACGTTGGTGGCAGGGGGAATGGCGGGAGCTTTTTTACCTAAAAGATCAGCTTCTTTATCTCTTCTTGTAAAATAGTTATCTCCAAAGTTTCTTAATTCTTTTTCAACACCTTCCCAATCTCCATTAATTACTGCTGCCCAAAATGCAGGAGTTCTATCAAAACTACCATATTGAAAACCAACAGAAGTAATTACTGTTTGTTGTTCAGAAGATAAAGCATCAAAAGGCTTCCCACTATCTGTTTCATATTTTTGTATTATCTTATTTGCATAATAATTTTTAGATGCTTGATCTAATTCTTTTACTTCACTATCACTTAATACAAGATTACTCGCTACCTCTTCTGCCTCTGCACCTTTTAAACTAAAGAAAGGTTTAAGTTTATCAGTTATATTTTGAGATACACCAATTCTTTTCATAAAATCTTCATCTTTAGAACCTAAATCAAATCCAGTTCCAATCGTTACACCAGATTGACTATTTTCAGCATCAGGAACATAACCAACTTTAATAGCAGGTTCTTCTAATTTACTTATAAAATTCCACTTAATGGGGGGCTGGTAGCCATATCCAGTATCTATCCCAGCAACGGGCACGTTTATCGGAGAAGCCATCGGGGGAAGCTGTCCTCCCCCCATGGGGGTCATCTCACGTCTAACCTCACCGCCCTCTTGGAACCCCCTGATGCGTTCAACGGGGTTGAAGTAGAGACGCTCGCCCACGTAAGCCGCGTCAGTGATGTCCTCGCCTGGGCCGAGAGGGATGCGTGTACGCACGGCGGGGAAGGCCTGCGGGATGGGGTCTCCTTTGAGGCTGGCCAGTGTCGGGTAGTTCTCCAGAGGATCGGGGTCGAACGCCCCGAACTGGTTGGCGACGGACAGCGCCCCAATGCCGGTGGTGAAGGGGTTGTCCTTGGCAAAGGCGAGGGCTTGGCTTCCAAAGCCAGCATTGGGGTCAAGAGCCCGCCGTGCATCACCGATGAGGTAGTCAGGAAGAACGCTGTCTACGGGAGCGGCGGCTTTAGTGGCCACCTCGCGAGCAACCCCCATCGGCACACTCTCTCCAGTCCATGGCGCCGCTCTACTCCAGTCAGAGCCTAACCCGTATTGAATCCTCGGTGCTACCGCCACAGCCCCCCTTCTAAAACCGGGGGGCAGAGACACGTTGGTGGCCACCTCATGAGGAAACGCTTGTGTTGCTCGCAAGACAGCATCAGAGGAAGTCGCGTTAATGGGGGACTGGAAGCCATATCCAGCGTCTATCCCAGCAACGGGCACGTTTGTCGGAGAAGGCAGCGGGGGAGGGGCTGCCGACAGTTGGAAGTTGGAGGGCGCAGCATATGGAGCGGCGGGGGTATACTGGCCGAGACCCCCAAGCGATGTGGGGGTGTTGGCCACCTGACTTGCGTAGGGGGACATGGCGAATTCGCTGAGCGATCCAGGATTGATGGCAGCAGGAGTACCACCCGCCGTCAGAACGGCGTCGGTCATTCCCCCGACCGATGACAAGCCACCGGGGCCTGCCGCCGCCATGGGGGTCATCCCGCCACCAAGAGCCGCCTGCTCGGCAAACAATGGGTTGCCGCCGAAGTAAGACCCGAGACCACCCATCGCTCCAGCGGCGAGACCGCCAAGAGCCGCTTTCCCCGGCTTCTGGCCTGCTGCAAGCCCGCCGCCAAACGCGCCGAGACCCATCATGAGGCCGGTGCCCAGGGCTCCGTAGTGCAACGCACCCGCACCCCACCACCCCAGGCCCGCGCCGAGGGCGGGAAGGAGGAAGGCAAAGGCTTCGGGCTGCCCCGTGTCGGGGTTGGTGGTGAGGCCACCGGGCGTCATGGACGACATGATCCCGACCTCTGCCGGGCTCATATGCACCAGTTGCGTATCACCGAACCTGCCCTTGGAGGCGAGTTCCTGTGCCTGTGCTGCTAACTCGGCCACTGGTAAGCCCTCCTCATGTCGTAACCACGGTCACGTCTCCAACAGAGGCGGTTGCCACGAAACTAGCAGCAAATCCCTCTGATGTCCGAACAATCTTTAAAAAACCAGCCTCCTCGAACACGTCGTCTATTCGCAATCCGGCCCCGTTTGCCTGAATGTTGGTCAATGCCAGCCCAGTGTGGCGGGCCGGTCCCTGGGTGGCGATGGCTTCCAGGGCCTGCTCCAGGGCGCTGACCAGTTCCTCCAGGTAACGCGGTGTGACCACACCCTCTCGTCCGATCGAACCACGATCAGGGCGCGGCAGCCTCGGGATCGGTACGGCACCCTGCTGGGCCATCAGCGCCTCCCGTCCGGTCTGGCCTCAACTCGGGGGGTTCCGTCGCGCCAGAACACTCCCGTCGCGGTGTTCTCTATCTTGTACTTGAAGGCCCTTCCTCGCAGTCGAATGTGAGCGTGTTTGGTGAACGTTTCGGGCGACGCGCCCGTTCGTGTGATCGTGCTGGCGTCAGCCGTCTTGTAGGCCTCGCCTGGATAGTCCGTGGGCGTGAGGGTGATGACCACGGCAGGGCTGTCAGCAGTCGAGTTCTCGAATGTCAGGTCGGGCAGGAGCCTGCGGATGAAGTTGAACATGTAGCCGCCGCCCTCGCCAATCTCGAAGTCCGAACTTTCGATGTAGGCGTTGATGGCTACGGCAGGGTCGCTCTCCCCGTCGTCCAGCCCCTTCTCATGAAGGTACAGGCTGCCGTCATTTGCCGCCGCTATCGGGTAGGTGGTGAAGGTCCGGTCCATGTAGGCTGTTCTCACCCAACCCCCGAAGTACCAGATGTCCTGCTGGTAGTTGTAGACCACGTAGCGGTCGATCTCGGCGGCGCTGGCTGAACAGTAGGACCAGATGATCTCGTAGTCCCCCTTGTTGATGCCGACATGGAACTTCTCGTTCTCATCCAGGTTCATGTCATCAAACACGAAGGAGCGCACCGTGCAGGACAGGGGTTTTACCGTGCCGTCGTAGATGTAGAAATTATCTCTCCCCATCCAGTAAACGATATTGTCGGCTTCGATGGCTGTCATGGGGGCGACGATGGTGGTGTTGGTCCCCACCACGCGGGTGCCGAAGGTGAAGGGTGGCCCCGTGAATTGGACGCTGTTGAGGGACGTATCCGTCCACACCAGGATTTCGCGCTTGGTGATCAGCCCGGTGATGATCTGCGATCCATGGCTGAGCCTCAGAGACCTAGCCGAGTTGGAGGTGGAGGGCGTCCAGTCCACGAGGCTCTCGCTGTCGGGCCAGCGGATCAGCATGAGGTCTTGAGCACCCCCTCCGTCGATGGCGTCGCAGGCCAGGGCCAGCACATGGCGGTCCTCTGGGGAGACGAGCAGTTCGCGCATGATGGTGGGCACGTCCGAGGCCCCGGAGAGCCCGGTGAGGGCCACTGCTCGTGTGGACACGCCGTTGGTAGCGTCCCACTGATACCCGGCCCCATTGCGGACGCAGAACAGCAGGTCTTCCCCGAAGTTGGCGGTGGGCCACAGACGCAGACGGGAGACCCCTGCCGTGGTCGAGGCCGGGTCGCCCCAGCCGTCGCTGCCCCATGTGCCCGCGCCCCAGCCCGCTCCAGGGACGCTGGTATTCAGCCCCACCGAAATCTGGTACTCGGCGTTGACCGAGGCTCCACCCTCCGTGCTGTCGGTGCCGGTGGCGGCTGCCGACATGGTAACCACGTAGGTGTTGGCGTCGGTGACGCTGTCGATGGGGTACTCGGCGTTCATGACGGTGGCGGTGAGGGTGCCGTCCGAACTCGTCGCCCCCGAGAATGTCACATAGTCCCCGATCAGCGCCCCGTGGGACGTGTCGGTGACCGTCACCACCGCCGACCCGGCTGTGATGGAGAACGGGTCGTTGTTGATGGCGCTGCTGGCCCTGATCGGCGTGATGTCCTTAAATGAGCCTCCCTGGTTGATGTAATATTTGACGTGAGTGCCGACGCCGATGAGGTTGTCGTTGGCGAGGGTCGTCCACGGATGAAGGACGCGACACGTCCCCGTGAACGTGTTGGCGCTCTCCTTCTCCCAGCCTCCCCATCGCTCCGGCTGCCCCATGCGGAAGCGCACGAAGTTGCCGTCGAACCATCCCTGGGTGTTTTCGTAGTTGGTGCCTTCGCGGTCGATGCCGGGGCGGAACTGGAGTTTAACGAGAGGCATCAGGCAGACCCTTCGGGGGAGTCGGGAAGAACCCAGTTTTTTCCCCACGCCATGAAACAGGACACGCCGTCAGGGCCGCTCAAAATAAGCGTCCATGACCTATTCTCGGAATAGAATAACGTCACCAACATGGGGGGTGCCCCGTCTGCCATCTTGACGGTGCCCATCCCTCTCGGCGTTTCTCTGTACTCCCTAAACAACACTTTGGGCACTTGCTCCGTGGCGCCGCACCGACCGTTGCTGGCGCTTATTTGGGGGTTGACAGCCTTGGCCTTCTGCTCCTCCACAGGAGCAGCACTCTGGGCAAGCATGAGGAACACGAGCATCACGAAGACAAAGAACAACGTCATGCGTACCGGGCGCGACCACATTGGACTACTTCTTTATTTTTTCGTGAATCTCCCACAGGCGATCCTGGGTCAACCTGCCTTGGGTCGTCAGCACCTTGAGAGCCTCCAGCACCTTTCCGTTGGTTTGCGCCTGCCCCCGCTGGATTTTGACGATCTCCGAATTGGCCTTCTTGAGATCGTCGCGTTCCCGCTTGGCTTCCTCTGCGGCGTAGGTGATTTGTCCCCACGCTACTCCTACTGCAAGGATAGCAGCAGGAGAGCCGTAAACCCTCAACAGGTTACGCCAGCCATTGTAGTCCTTGCGCTTTTCCTCGGGCATTGGATTACTCCTCCATTCTATCCACGATTCCCTTCAGGTCGCGATATGCTTCCTTGGCAGGTGTGGAGAGGTCATCGACAGAAACTGCAACTGTTTCGGCGTTTTCAATAGCGGTGGTAAGTTCTACGAGAAGACAAGCAAAAGTTTTCGGTCCCATCTCCTGGATGAACTGTGCATCTTCAGCCGCTTGGTGATCTTCGGCTTCGGCGACAAGATCACGCTCCACGATTTTGTACGGCACCTTCTTCGCGTTGGCCGGGATGGGCAGCTTTTCTTCAAGCCGGTGTGTGGCCGGGTCGTAAGCAGGGGGGATGTCGTCTATCCACCTCCCGACCTCCGGCGCAGCGGGCTTTTCCGGCTTCTGGTGGCGAACTTCGATGTAGCCGTTCTCGTCAATTCGAGCGTAGATGCTGTCTGCCATGTTCTTTCTCCGTAGCATTCATTTCCCACAAGCGCCCAAAGTCTACCAGAGGAGGAGCGTTGCCGTTCAGATGAACAGCCAGCGAGGGCAGGGGAGTAAAGAGAGGAAGGCGGTCCTCCCATATTCTGTTGATTGTCGTGCCCTCGTGGATGTTCTTTCCAGGCTTATCGTAATCACGCGCAAGAGTTTCCCACTCAGGCTCTCTGAACACCCAAGGCTCGGCCAAGACGATGCCTGTGCTGTAAGTATTGGTCCGCCAGTGCCTGTCCTGCCCAGCAACGACCTGACAGGAGGCGAACTCGGCACGGGTATAGTTGTCGTGGTCGTCGTATGGGTGGATAGCCACACTTTGAAGGCCCTTGGTCTTCGCCAACTCCACAAAGACCAGCATCTCCGTAATCGCGTTGGGGGTGTGCAGGTAGTCGTCCTCAATCATGTAGACGAGATCAGCGCGGCTATCTCTTGCGATCTGGACAGCCTGGAGAAGAGATGCGTTGTTGCCGGGGCCTGTTGATATCAGATCGGTGTAATTCTGACGGCAAAGGAACTGACAAGTTTTCACTGACGAATGATCATCAAGGATGGTCAGGGTATGTTCGACGCCGTCTAGCGCAGTGACCAAGGAGATCACACACCGCCGCACGATCTCAGCCTTGGGCACATCGATGATGCGCGGGCTATAGTCGTGCAAGGAACCCTGGTCATGGGTTCTGAGGATGACATCAAGCTGCATGTCGGTACTCCCGAAGATGCTCTTGCATCTTGATGAAAGGAGCCTCCCACTCGCCGTAGGTCTCCTGCCGGAAGAGAGTGACGCAATCATACCACGGAGACCTGAACCCCGGCAGCGCCCAAATCCAATAAGGAAGGATGGGTACAACAACCAGCGTCGGGACGCCCATCGCCGCACTCAGGTGGGCGACGGAAGTGCAGGACGATATCACGAGGTCACAATCGGAAATTGCCTGGGCTGTCTGGGTCCAGTCGCCCAAAGGCACTGGCGTAACCCAGGAGGGGCGATCCTCGACACCCTCGTCTCGTTGCAGACAAACGAAGTCAGCCTCCATTGTGGATACGGCATCGAACATCAGGTGAGAAGGAAACAAACGCTGGGCATCGGTTTCGATTTTCGAGTTGCCTCGCCAGCGGAGCCCGACGCGAAAACGATTGTCCTCTCTCCGTGGGGCATGGAAAATATAAGGAGCCCCATCGATGTCCTCATATTCCAGGCCGAGAGGGATAGCCGCTGACATCCCCGGCACCCAGAAGTCGTGGTACATCATTGGGCCAGCCTCTGTGGCCCCTGCCGCCGAAACGCCCCCACAATCCTTGAGTATCGAAACCAGGGCAGGGCTGCCAGCAGTGATTACCCGGCACCCCCGCTTGGCAATGTCGCGGGCGAAGCGGACAGAGTGTATCTGATCCCCAAAGCCGCTCTCCAAATTCAGCAATACCGTGCAGTCACTCTCCCCATTCCACAGCGGCATCGCTGTCCCAGGGTTGGGGTTGCCAAAGCAATCGTCGGCGCGGCCACGAGTGAGCAACTTCATGCCCTCTTGCAGTTTTCCGTCTGCCAGCACGTTCCAGGCCCTGTTGAACGCGGCACGGTCATCTCCGGGGGCAAGCGCCGCCAGCGTCTCTGCAATCTCACGACCCTTCTGGAACTCCCCACGCATGTTTGCCTCGCGTTGGAGGTCAATCGGTTCGGGCGTCCGATCCTTCTCGGTGTCCCCGTTCCAAAAAGACGGCTGGAGAAAAGTCGCGTAGAGGTCTCCCAAGATGGTGCGGGCACTCTCCTCGTGCTGCCGCTCCAGCTTCGGCTTGATGTCATGCAACCCAGGCACTCCCCACGCAGCCTCGTCCAGTTCCGAAACGCTGTTTGGGTCAAGGTGGTCGAAGTCGTAGGCATGAGGAGGCAGATCAAGGAAGGCGTGGATACGGTCCAACTGCGCCTGGGGCTCATCCATCAAATCATCGTAGTCCACGAGACAGAAATTCTCTGGAGCCACCTCGAACCCCTCAAAGAAAGTGACGTAAGATGACTGGAGGTGGAAGATCAGAGGAGACGTGCGGAGGAATGCCTTGGTGTCCTCTGGCTGGGCGAGGCGAACAAATGACGCGGCGCAGTCAGGGACTGAGCGAACTGTCGCCACGATCTTGGGCTGTTCCCCGAGAACCTCGGCCATGGTCGTCATGATATTAGGCGCGGGCCAGCCACGAGACTTGTCAATGAGCAGCCCCTTGCCGTCACATTCGATGTCTATGATGGCCCGGAGAAGTCGAAGAACACTGGATCGTTCTCTCCCCTGCGCCCTCACGGATGGGTTCTTTTCCCAAGCGCAGACGACTGCGCCGAGAAGATCGATCAACCCACTCGTCGGCGTTACCCGTATTTCGGGGTGCTGGTTGAGGATAGCTGCCAACACCGTCGAACCGGAGCGGGGGAGCCCGGAAAGAAAATACAGATCACTCATGCGGTCTTAACCCCCGCAGAGTTGCTGGCCTTATTGCTGACGCTCAGCCATGTTGTCAGCGCCCCAATCTGGGTTGGAGATGATCTGGATGTAGTGTCGCCTTGGCCGAGTTCCCCGGAGGCGTTAAATCCCCACGACCAAGCAGTTCCGTCTGTTTTGAGCGCAACCACCCCACCCCCTCCTGTGCTCATATTAAGCCAGTCGGTTAAGGCCCCAATCTGAACAGGAGAACTTCTGGTGGTGCTTACTTCATTCAGCCCTAAACGCCCTTCCGTATTTGATTGCCCCCACGCCCACGCTGTTCCATCGGTTTTAACAGCGAAATGCGAGTTGACGTTTGTCGATGCCTCCGTAAAGGCCCAGGTCGTCAGAGCCCCCACTTGCACAGGAGACGATTTTCCTAGCACACTATTATCCCCGAGGTTGCCAGATGCACCTCGGCCCCATGACCACAGAGTGCCATCCGTTTTTATCGCGTGGGGCGCGTTGATGCCGATGGAAACAGAAGCCCAGTCTGTCAACGCTCCCACCTGTACGGGAGACGACAGGCCTACCGTGGTTCCCTGCCCGAGTTGTCCGCTGGAATTTTCACCCCACGTCCAGAGCGTCCCATCTGTTTTGACAGCGCCGGAAAGTTGGGAATTAGAAGAGGCTTGCGCCCAGGTGGTCAGCGCACCGACTTGAACAGGAGACGAAAGACCTGTTACGACCCCGTGACCCAGCGGGCCATAAGCGCCACGGCCAAACGACCACATGGTGCCGTCCGTCTTGATTATAAGACTTGTGAAATAAGCATCGTGGGTTGACCAGTCCGTCAACGCCCCTACCTGCACGGGAGACGACAGACCCGTCACAACACCATGTCCGAGTTTGCCGCTGGACCCACCCCCCCACGTAAACAGGGCTCCGCTGTCCGTGATCCCGATGGTATGACCGCCCGACGAGGCGCTAATGCTGGCCCACGTTTCAAGCGCCCCCACCTGCACGGGAGAAGACTGACCCGTGGTATTCCCCTGCCCGAGTTGGCCATTGGAATTAGCCCCCCACATCCACAATTGGCCTGCGGGGGAAGAGCCACTAACGCCCGCCGTGGCCATCATCATCCTTAAACCAAGAGGCATCGGGCTCTCCTTATGAACTGTCGGCAGACGCGATCATGCCGTGCCAGATGGTCCCGGCGTCTAGCGTCACGAACGTGAGGATGTCCACCCCGGAAGTCGTCAACGAGGGAGCCGACCCACCTGCCCAGTCAACACTGGCGGGCCAATTGACAGTTTGCGACCCTCCATTGGTGAGGAAGAGTGTGAAACTGCAAGCGGTCCCTGACGCAGACGGGTTGGAGAACGTGAAGGTCTGCTCCGACGAGGAGACCGTCGCCGTCACCACATTGCCAGACGTTATGTCGATGTCGTCGGTGCCGCCACCCAAGTCGCCAATGGCGTTGACCGTCTCGCCATAGTCCTTGAGCACCGGTCTGGATGCGATATTGTCCGCGAACGACATGGTCCCCGAAAGAGTGGTCGCGCCTAGCGTCTTGTTGGTCAGGGTCTGGGTGAAGGCCGCGAAGACAAATGTGTCGTTCCCGGCCAATAGTGGCAAGGTGATGGTGCGGTCGGAAGCCAGTTCGCTGACTCCGAGGATATACTGGTGATTGGAAGACGTGTCATTGATCTGGGGGGCTGTCAGGGTCTTGTTGGTGAGCGTCTCGGTGCCGGTCGTGGTGGCAATCACCGCACCGCCAGACTTGATCCCCGCCGAGAAGTTGGTGACGGCATCCACCACGTTGGTCCCGTCGTTCCACAGGAACATGGTCTCGCCAGTAGGGATGGTGATGCCGGTGCCGGTGCCGATGATCTGGACGGACTGGGAGCCCGTGGTGCCGTTCTTCACCACGTACATCTTGGACTTGTCGGGCACCACCATGTTGCGGGTGGCTGTGAGAGTTGCTCCACCAGAGAGGAGCAGGAACATGTTCCTGGCCTCGTCGGCGGACCCGTTGGCGGTGGTCGCCGTATCGTTGGCATCCGACGCGAAGGCGATGGTCGAAGTGCCCGCAATGGCGTCTTCGAGCAAGTTCTTCTGGGTGTTCTCTGTCGTGCCCCAGGTTCCCGACTGCTCACCTGTCGTTTGCAGTTCGATCCTCAAGCTGTCTGAATGTGTGCTGGCCATGACGTTCTCTCCTTACGTCGAAACCTGGGTCCAGGTGGGGGTGCTGGGTAAAGTCACCTGGGTCCATGTCGGGGCGTCTGGGAGAACAACTTCGCCCCACAGAAGTTCCTCCCCCTGCCCTGTGGTAGCCGATACCCCTGTCACCGAGAAAGCCACCCCCACGCCCTCGGTAATACTCACCGTATCGGCATTCACCGTCGCCGTGGCGGTCCCTCCCGTGACAGAGACGTTGGCGTCACCGATGACGCTCTCGTCGCCAATCGTCCCGGTCCCGGCAATCCCCGTCGCCGAGACGGTGACGCCAGTGCCCTCGACAATCGTGACATCGTCAACTGCGCCCGTTGCTTCCAGGCCCGGAGACACGGTCCGCCCCCAGGTGCCCTCGCCCCACCCGTGGGTGCTGTTGTTCCAGCCTGTAAATGCAACAAGCGTGTCAGCCATCAGGCAATCCTGATAATCGCGTTACTGGCGTCCGCTGTCGGGAACTGGATCGTGAAGTCCCCCGACGAGGATGACTTGTCGGACCCGAAGTCGAGGACGATGACACAGGCGTCCGAGGCGTGGGTGTCGTTGAAGATCATCGACCCCCTCGCCGTGATTGTGGAACTCGACCAAGTAGTGTCGGAGAAATCCGTCAGCGCCGTGGTCCCCGACGTGGTCGGCGTCACGTTGGTGAGGGCGTTCCCCTTCGCCACGTACCCCGCCCCCGATGTCTCATTGGTGACGGTGTAGGCGGTGGTGGCGGCGTTGAGAGTAGCCGACGACGTATAGAGTGCAGCCCGCATGGTGTGAGCGGCGTTGGTAAAATCATGTTCAGCCTCCAAGATTTCCTGTTTGAAGCTGGTCGCCATCGCTTGCGTTATTGCCATCTCACATTCTCCTCAACTGGTCAGCGATCAAACGCTCCTCGGCCTTTTCCAAAAAAGCGATGATGGATGTCTTCTCGCTACTCTTCGCCGCATCCATGTAGAAGATCAGGATGCTTCGCAGGTTGTCCTTGTAGGCGTTGACCTGATCCGCGATTTCCCTGGGCATGTCGCCGGAAATGCGAACGATCTTATCCATGGCCATCTCGGCCAGGGCCTCCGAGGAATGCCCGTCATTCTCGGTCGTGTGAACCAGTACACTCCCGGCCTTGACCATTTTTTCCAAACCTTGCATTACGTCACCGGTACTCTGAATTGGCCCGAACGGTACATGTCCTTCCGGGTCTTGCCGTCGCCGAGAACCTTGAGCCTCTCCATGGCCGTCTGGTACTTCGTCTCGTAGGCCTCCATCAGGTCACCCTCGCCCTTCATGAAGATGTAAGCCTCTATCAGCGCCCCGTAGAAAAGCGCGCTCTCGAAGTTGTTGCCCAACCAACTCGTGGAACTGTCCACGATGGAGGTAGGCTTGTAGAAATAATGCAGTTCCACCACCCTGGCGACGGCGGGGGTTGGGGTCACGAAGAAGGTGGCGTCGTCCCACAGCGCGTAGAACCTCGGGTCGGCTTCGGGGGTGCCAGCCGGATACGCCTCCCTGAGAAAATTCACATCCTTGTTGATGAGAAACTGCGTGTCGCCGCTGGCGTCAACATAACTCAAGGAATACGGAGAGATGAAGTCCGAGGGGGCCACCAGATAGGCGTTGCTGGCGGTAAAGTTGGTGGTCGAGTTGCGCCTGAACTCGGGCAATTGCACGGTATGCAGGATGCGGTCCTCGGCCATCCGCGTGAAACGCGGTATCTCGGCCACGAAGTCCGTCCCTGTGTTCTCCGTGTACGTCTTGATGGACGCCACCAACTGTGCATACGTCATTGCCATCGATCAGACCTTAAAATTGGCTCCTCGGGCCGCGGCTCCGGCCCCTCTGGCCTTCACCGTCGTCTGATTGGTGGGCATGATGCCCCTCTTCGCTCCCTGGACGGAGCCGCCGTTGACATAGCCCTTGGGAGCCTTCGGCATCTTGCCCGCGCCACGCTTCTTCGCACTCATCTTGTTAAACTTTGCCTCTGTTCTAGCAAGACCCTGCTTAGCTTTGTTTAGTTCATCACTCATGTGATCATCCTATAATCAGACCGCTCTCGGTTCGTGCTGGACCCTTAAACCTCTGGAGGTTGGTCTGCCTGGGATAGATTTTCCCAAAGCCCTCACTGACAGCTTGGCGTGATATTCATTGTTTTGGCTTACAGTTATGCAAACACCCACGCATAATTGTCTCCATTTTCACAAGCCGCCGGTCAAACCGCCACATGATAACGAGTAACGCGATAATGGCGATATCGCCACCGGCGGATAGCGCCTCTTTAACCAGGGCAAATTCGGTCATTGAGGCCATCCTTTTTCCGGTTTCCAGACGTTCCTCGGCATGATCTTTCTCCTACGAGGTTGTCACGTTCACCCGGCCCACGAAGGTCGTTATGTCCAGGGCAGGGTTGCCTACCGGGTTCCACCCAAACAGCCCCTGGCTCTCCTTTGGGTTGGTGTCGGGGCGTGGGTCTTTCAGGGCCTCCGGGTCGTAAACCCTAAACTCACCCAGTTGCAGTTGCGGATGGTCCTTGTCGAAACACTCCGGGCATACACGTAGCCCATTCGGTCGCTTGTCTTCGATCTCGTAGCCCAACTCGTGCAACGGGTAGCGGAAGGCGCACCTGTCGCAAAACCCGTAGGCGTGTTTGCCTCCTGCCCAGGGGCCGGTCATGAGAAGTCCATATCTACGTAGCCCGCCAGCGGCACGAACACCAAGGGGGTCTTCGTGCGGTCCTCCGAAGCGGCGAGTTCGAATTGCTCCTCGTAGATCGCCTTCAACGTAGGCACCCGCTTCTCCAGTTCCGGCTGCTTCATGGCGATGTAGTAGGCCAGCCCGGAGGCCAGGGCGGGGATGAAACGCTCCGGCATGTCGGGGTTGTTGGTGTTGGTCCCGGCGTCCTCGATGCGCCTCAGATACCAGTACACGAAGGTGAAGGTGTCGTCGGGCGGCACCGGCCAGAAGGTCACCGTGTGACGATTTTGACGGTCGAGATACATCTCCGTGGGGCGCGCCTCGGTGTTCTTGTTGGTGCGCTGGGCGTAGGTGCTGGCCGAGATCAGCGTCAGGCTGTAGTCGGTCTGGCTTGTGCCTGAACCCTGACGCACGGTGCCCTCCAGGAAGCTCACCATGTCGTCGGCCAGGGCGTACGTCTTGGTACCATCGGTCAGCGACACCGTGGCCTCGGTGACGGTCCACAGATTTATCCCCCGGTTCGACCACTCCAGAAACATGATGTTCAGGCTTCTTCGTGCCGTGCGGAGATCGTAGCCGGTACGCATCTCCCGACCAGCCCGCTCCCACGCCTCCTCGCATAGCTGGAGAATATCCAGCTTGAAGGCAACGGTGCCTGATGTGGTGGGGGCAGCCATCAGAAGCACCTGCCCTTCGTGTGTCCCTTGGCCTGGATGCCAGTCTTCTTGACCCGCCCGCCCCACCTACCCGCCTTGGAGGCGATACGCGCCTTGGGGGCCTGAACGGCGGGCTGTACGGTGGGCTTCTGGAAGCCCGGTTGAGCCCCGGCTCCGGTGATGTTGCCGAAGACGCGGGCGTTGATCCTGCTCAGGAGCCCCGGATCGATGCCTGCGCCAGAGACGAGGTTACGCAGGAGTTTGGGGTCCACGCTGAAGTTCCCCCGGCCCCTGACCGGGGAGGCCGCGCCCACGCCGCCGCCCGCCGCAAACTTCTTGCGGCTCTGGGGGCCTTTCCTGTTCATCTTCATTTCCGGCTCCTGTTCTTTCCCTCGGGCATCACTTGAAGATTGCTCGGGGAATTGTTCTGGGGGTTGCCGTCCTTGTGGTGGACATCTTTCTTGTCTCCGACGTGGACCTTCCCCGCTTTCTCGGCGGCATACCGCGCCCGGTGGCGGGCGTTGTTGCGCTTGAGTTGAGACGGCTTCTTGTGGAAGGTCTCGTACTCGCGCTTATAGTTACGTCGTGCATTTTTTTGGCTTCGGCTCATGCCGCTACCACCGTCGCCCCCTGGGACAGAGGCCTCCACAGCGCGTAGAAGTCGATATCGCCAGCCGTCATGGCATTGGTGCCGATGGTCATGATGACATCGACGCCGTTGCCGATGATCACCCCCTCATCCGCGATCTGCGCGGCGTTGGCGTTGGCAGCGGTGATCAGCGTCCAACTGTCGCCCACCGCGAACGCTGTATTGTCTGCTATGTCTTGGACGAGCAGTGCAGCCGTGTTCCCGGCAACCCCGAGTTCGAGAGTTCCATTGTTGCTGGTGCTGGTGACGGCGACATCGACGCTTGCCCCCACCTTCATCAACACGTCCCCGGTCACCGTGAAGACAGTGAACGTTCCAACGCCCCCGGCGTCATCGGTGAAATTCCAGTTGCCGACGACAACCCGCCAATCGTTGCTGCCACCGCTAATACCATGACCGTTGCCGCTCATCGGGAGCCTCCTATCGCTCGTTCTCTATATGCCCACGCCAGGAAGCCGACACGGTGTTGGCCCCTGTCGCCCAGGCGTTGATCTTGATCGACGTTTGAAATTCCGCCCATTGGGGCCTCTATCTGCTTGCCACCTTCGATCATGCTCTCCCGCTTTGAACAATACGAAGATTTGCGGTGCCCGAGGTATGCGCCGTGAGCGCAAGACGGCAGGCTACCGGAGGGTTGGTATAGTTGCCGTCCGAGGTTCCGGTCTGGCCGCTGATCGTGTCGTGGGTATGGACCGTGGCGGACGTTTCATCGGTGAACGTGGATGCCAGGACGTTGTTGAACGTGTGCTGCACGGCGTAGGTCAAGGATGCCCCCGACGACACACCACAGCCGAGGCCGACATTAAAGTCAGGCCCCCGGTAGTTAAGGACGAACCACGCGCCTTCACACAGTCCATCCACGCCGCTCTCGACGGCTCCCGCCGAGGCTCCGCTCGACGTGATCCTGTCCACCCACGCGAAGTTGACATCCTGGGTGGTGCTGGTTCCGGCGTTGGCTCCAGTGATGCTGTCGGTGATGTTATTGCCGTAGCGGTCAAACCCACGAGCCGTGTAGGTGTCGCCCGTGTCGTCGCCCGCCGAATATTGGGCTACGTGCTGGGGTGTGGCGAACTCGGCATACCCATTCACGCCAACTTCGATATCGCCGACGAAGGCGCTGACCGGGGTCAGGGAGGTGATGTGGTAGAACTTGGTGGAGCCCAGCGTGATCAGGCCGTTCCCGGCTCCGGTGAGGGTCTCTCGAATGGGGTTACCGTTGATGTCCTCGCCAACGGCGAGGAGGGTGTCCCCGGTGTTGTCAGAACTGGCTGAGTACAGCAGGATGTAAACACCCCGGCGATCTCTGAAATCAACGCCGAGAGCCCCATTAAGCGTCAGGGCTGCTGACGTGTCAGAGGCTGCCTGGGCTTGGCAAATCCCGTCACGGTCGTAGCCGGTGGCGTAGCTCCCGTTGATCAGGAAGTCCAGGCGGGCGGCAGCAAGGGTCTCAGCCATAGATATGCCGTTCCTGTCAAGGACGGAGGGGGCGAGTGTGATGACCTTTGGTCTGGACATCTTAAATCTCCTTCACTTTGCAAGACTCGCCATGAGTCTGCATATTGTCGGCCTGCGCCCCACCTCTCGGATGAGCGGTGGTGCAGCACAGCGGCTTGTCGCAACCGTGAAGGACACGCATGTCTTTGGGGGTCCAGAAGATCGAACCAGGGAGAGCGGCTATGGCGGTATCCATGCCTTTATATCCTCTCGGTATGTAAAACGCTAAAGAACCATCGGTATTCCTAGCTGTTGGCCGGGGAGGACACACGCGCCCTCCCCGGTCAAGCTGACTTGAGACGCTACTTGTGCTGCCGGTTCCAGTCCTCCTGATCCACGTCCGGTGGACAGGGAGGAACCTTCGGCTGAACCTTGCCCTTCGACGCCTTCGGCGTTCTCTTCGGCGCAGCCTTTTTCTTCGCTGGTTTCTTGGCCATGATCAGGTTCCTTGTCTGCGTTTAGGTGCTGAACACCACCATCGTCCCGCCTGCGGGTTCGGCAGCATCGGGGATCGGCATATTCAAGAACACCCGTCCCGACGCAGTCGTTTCCCACTCCGTAGCGCCAAGGCTGGCGCAGTCTTGGAGGATGATCGACCCACCCGCACTAGAGTGGACCGAGGCGACCAGAGAGACGGTGGTGGCGGTGGAGTTAACGCCGTTGTGGAACATGCAGTTCTTGAACCACGCATACCGATCAATCGCACCGGAAGAGTTGGCATCAATGAAGAGAGGAGAGGCGGCATCGGCCTGCATGGGGAAGAAGCAGTCACGGAACATGTTCCGTGTCGCCGCGCTGGCGAACCGGACGTTGGCGTTGGCTGCCGAACGTGCGGCGGTATCCATCCCGATGTAGCACCCATCGAAGACGTTCTCCTCGCCACCGGTAATCAGGAGGGTTTCACTGCCCGCCCGGTCAGCCGCCGAGGAGGCGGTTGCGTTGGCCATGTTCATCATGGCCACGTTGGAGAAGTAATTCCTGTTGCCGGTGACGCTGACACAGGTGCTGTCGGCAGCCTCGTTGGTGCCCTCGAACAGCGAGATGTTGGAAAAGATGTTGCCGTGGCCACTGACCGTAAGCTGCGGCGTGACGATGGCGCTGGCGCTCGTCGGCGGGCTGATGCGTGACCGCTGGCTGAGCATTGTTGGAGAACAGAGACCGATCAGGTGCGTGTTGTCGTTCGACCATGTGATGGTGGCCGTATCCCGGCTGGTGCCGGAAGTATTGCCATCGTTCAGCAGGTAGATGACATCGCCGCGCTTGTCCACGGTCTTGGCGTAGGCTTGCGTGACTGTCGCCAGAGCATGGAAGGGGTCAAGGCCGGTATTCCCGGCTGCGCCGTTCGCGCCATCGACAAAGAAGTTCTTGGCCTCGTTGCCTGCGGCGATCCGTCCGCCCATGAGAGGAAGCGTCATCCCACTGCCACCCAAGAGGGGCTGGCCAAAACTGGAGACGCCATTCGGGAAATTGGTGATAGGCATAATGCGATTCCTTGTGTTTCAGTAACACCTCCACGGGATATGAAGCTGCCCGAGGGAATTAAACCCTCGCTTACTCTTCCGCTCGTCAGGGAAGTCTACTCCCACTGAAAGGGAACACCAACACTAATATTCCCCGGTCAATGTTTGTACTACTGGAGATCACGGTCTGGTCGCAAAAAAAAGAGGGGCAGCCACGGGGCTGCCCCAATTTAGGGAGGATCGCTCGCCAAGAACTTCTACGAGGAGCCGGGGCTCCCGAAGATGCCGAGGTAGTCGGAGACGCCGAAGCTGTAGCGCTCGCGAGCCTTGTACCTCGCGTTGCCGGTGTCGAAGTCGCCGTCCATGGAGGTGGCCAGCGGGATGCGATTGAACATCTTCAGCCCGTTGGGCACGTCCGTCTTGAGGAACCACGCATTGGTGTCCGTGAGGTAGTGGTTCACGGTAAACCCGTCGCGCACGGTGCCGTTGTGGACGATGGCGCTGATGTCGTTGTTCGCGGTTTCGACGCGATACTCGGACTTCAACAGTCGGGTTGCCACAAACTGGAGGTTCGTGGGGATGATCAGCTTCACCGGGATGGCGGCGATCAACAGACCACGTTCGTCGGTCCAGTTGCTGATCTGAATGGCCGCGTCCTCGATGGACGTTTCGTTCAGATCGGTCGCCGTCGCTGGCCTGTTGGAAAGGTCGGCCCCGTTCACGATGGAGTGGGAGGTACTGAACAACTGGTCACCGTCGCCCGAGAGATACCCGGTCGTCGCGGTGAAGCCGGTGTTGAACGGCACCATGCCCTTAACTTCCTTCGTGTAGGCCATGCCCCTCGCCAGAGCCTTGGTGTAGCGGGTGGACAGACTGTCGTAGAGATTGTCCTCCACGGCCTCCTCCGTGATGGAGAAGCCCATGGCGATCGTCTCGTGATCGTACCGCTGGGTGAAACTTTCCTGGGCAGTGTCGTATGCCAGCGCGCCGCCTTCCTTCTTGACGGGGGCCGCACCGAAGCCGCTCAGCTTGGTTTCTTCTTCGAACGAACGCTCCGAACTCTCCATGTCGTAGCACTGAGCGTGTTCGTTCTCGTATTTGTCGTACTCCAACCCGAACAGGGCGTTCAAGCCGGGAAGGAGTTCCTTGAGCAGTTGTGCTCTTGAGATACCTGCCACGGTTCCCTCCTACTGGCCCAGGGCCAGTTCATACGAGTGAATGCCGAAGTTCCACTTCACCAGGAGATCGGTAAAGCTGTCCCCAACGGCGCTGTCCGGGCCAACGACGAAGTCAATGATCCGAAGTGGGAAGGTGTTGGTGGTGGCGGCGCTGCCCCCGTCCAACGCAACGATGGACTTCCCGATGTTGGTGTTACCGGCAGCATACGTGGCAAATTCGACGTTCAAGCCCAGGGCAGTCTGCGCCACGCTGGCGTCACTCTGTCCCATGAACACGGCGTCTGGATCGTCACATACGTAAGCCACGATGTCCGTTGCCGACGTAGACGCCGTCCACATCTGAGAGTGGACTTTGTAGTTCAGCGTCGGGTCGGTGTACTCGCAACCCATGAAAATTCCGATAGGCCGCGAGGAAGTGGCCGCTTGAGTGGCCTCGACTGTTCCCGTGGCAGCCATGGTCAAAACGTCTCCGAAGAAGACACTCGTACCGTAGCTGTTTGTCATCTTGATCTGACGAAACGAGCCCGCGTAGGCCTGTCCGCCAATCAGATTAACGGGAACGAGACCATATGGCGCTGCTGTTGCCGCCATGTGATTTCCTTCCGCTAAGGGTTAAACCAAGTCCTATCCCCTTCCTCGGGGAGGACGACCAGTACCGAATGTGGTCTGCGTACTGTGCTCCGTTGGTAGGAGCGGCATACGAGGATCACTTTCGCGCATGAAGTTTTGATCCACGCTGACCTGCTGCTGATGTGCCTTGTCGGCGTAATAGGCCTCTCTCTTCTCCATGTTCTCACGGAGCGTCTTGCACAGCACCAGTCCACCAACCTCAATACCACCCTCGAAGGTGGTCCCCCGATCGGATATGAGCATCAATTCTGGATGATCTTCCGCCTTCACGGGTTCCCAGCCCTCTCGCATCCGCATGGAGATGTTCCTGTTGTCGGCTTCCCCGCCAATAGAGGCGCGGACCCAACGGAAGCAATATCCATCCTGATCGTCGGGGGTGGGGAGGTTGGAGGGAGGACGATACCCAGCGCTGGGATCGACCTCTTCCTTTTCGCGTGTCTCGTTGTCTCGGGATTGTTTCCCGGTGCGCTCAGCCATCTGTAGGCTCCATTTCCTTGGCAACCTGTCTGGCGTACTGCTCAGTAGTCAACCCCAGCCGCCTTGCGAGAGCGACTGCGGACGCCGTCAACTGCACTTTGCGCGAGGGTTTACCGCCTCGTGACGGCCCGCCCACGGGGGGCGGTGTCTTCCTGCGGGTCGCAGCAGATGCCTTGACACCTTGACGACCTTCGTCCCCGCTGGAAGTAAACTGAAAATCGGGGAACGCTACCCGGAGACCTTCGTTGATCTGCTCGTAGTAGCCTTCATGATAGCGCGGGTCGAGCCCGCTCTTGACGAGTTTTTCGTGAAGACCGATCGCGTACCCGGTCATGTCCTCGTGACCTGGAGTATGGAACCACATGTTGTCGTTGATCCATGCCGTCGCCTTGGCGTCGGGAACAGCAATCGAGGCCTGCTGGGGCTGTCCCTGTGACTGGCCTGGGGCTCCCCCGGCGGGATGCGAAGCTTCCGCCTGCTCCTTGACCTGCATATTCCGCACCTTCTCGGCCTGGATGCGGCTCATCTCTCCCTGCGCCTCGACCAGGGCGTCGGTGTCGCCACTCTCGTAGGCTGTCTTGAAGTTTGCCTTGGCCTGCTCAAGTTCCGCGTCGGAACGAGCGCCGATCTCACTGATCATGGCAGTGTTGGAGGTGTCGAGGGCTCCCTTGAGGGCGCTGTTGTCGTGCGACACCGCCTCGGCGTACTTGACCGCCTCTTCACTGGTACGCTGCGCCGCCTCCTTGGCCCTGCGTTCCTCGTGAAACTCGTACTTCATGGCCTTGATGCGCTTCTGCACATCCTCGGAGTAGGTCTCTACCTCGGTGTTGAATTCTTCGCTGTCCACATCCAGGCGATCGCCGGTCGGACGCGACCTCTTGTCTTTCTCCGGCACGTCATCAACAACTTCAACTTCGATGTCCGGGGCGTCGGGGTCCGGTGGGAACCCTGTGCTGGTGTCGTCGTCTTCCAGATATTGCGCCTGTGCTTCGGCCATCATGCCCTTGAGTAACCCCTCGGATCATCGACCACGGCGAGAGGAGTGTCGTCGTTTACGACCCTGAACTCCTTACCCATGATCTTGAAGCGAGTGCCCTTGTATGCACCCACCAGGATGAAGTCTCCCTCCTCGCACCAAGGCCCACCGGGGAAGCGCTTCTCATCGGAGTAGCACTCGCTCCCCATGGCCAGAACCAGCCCGATCACGGATGAGTTCTGTTCGATGTCTTTGAACATGTCGGGCTTAATGATGCCCCCCTTGGTCTCTTGCTCGACCTCGGGGATGGCCATGAGGATGTGGTAGCCAGTCGGAACCGGAAGAAGGGACGCAACCTCTGCGTCGTCGGCGGCGGTCTTGAGTTGGGTGACCTTAGACAACGGTTTCCTCCTTATCGCTTTCTTCCGCCTTGCGCTGGACTTCTACCAGATCAAGCATCTCGCGCTCGGCTCGGGCCAATCCTTCGATTACGCCAACCGACTTGGCGTATGCCAGGGCCGTCGCATCGGCACGAACTGCTCCTGTTTTGTCGGTGGAGAGACAGCCGCCGCCAGCAACGTGGTCGGCAACCGAGTTCATGCTCTTACGCAGTTCCTCTTGCAAGGTAGCTAAAATATTACCGGGCAATGTTCATATCCTCAACTGTTTTTTTAACTTTTGTTCTCGTCCTGTTTTGGCCCACCCTCTCGACCAAAGAAATTCATGACCTTCTCGGCGGCGGTGAGCCCCATTTTTACGCCCTCTATCCTCTCTTTGGACTGCAACTGCGTGGCAGCAGTTTCTTCCCTGGATTGGCCTTCCGCCTGGGTGGAAAGCGCCTCAAGGGCGAGTTCCAGCCCCTTGATCTTCTCTTCGCTGGCCAGTTTCTCCCTGGCGATGGCGGCGCGGAACTCGTCCGCTTTCGCCTTGCGTTGCACTTCTGCACCCTTGATGGCGACCTCGGCCTGCTGCATCTGCACCACCGGGTCTTTCCGAAGTTCCTCGGCCCGCCTGCCCTCCATCTCGGCCTGATCCTTCTGGAGCAGCTTGTCGGCAGCGGCAGCCACCATGCGCGACATCTCGACCTCGACTTCGGCGGGCAAGGCCTCGCCGGGAGGTGGCAGGGCCACCCCAAGCTGCTTTTCGATCTCCATCCTGTACTGGAACGCCAGATGCTCCTGGAGATGGGCCGTCATGGCCGCTTCCATCACCTTGGCCACCGGGGACTTGGCCACCAGTTGCAGTATCTTGGGGTCTTTCATGGCCGCCATATGGACCTCTATATGGGCCTCGTGGTCCTGGTGAAGAAATGCCTTGACCGGCTTGCCCGTGATGATGGCCATGTTCTCGACCACCGGGTCTCGGGGCTTCATGTCGTCGTCCAGGGGGACGATCTTCTCAGGCCTGGGCAACCCGATCATGGTGATCATCTCCCGATGCAGTTCCTTGCGATCGTAGATTTCAGGGGCCGTCTGGCTCAACTGATGGACGGTCTGGTACTGCATGATCCGCTGCGCCATGGTCGAGGCGTTGGGGTTGGATACCGGAAGAACGTCGATCCGGTCGTCGTAGTCCTGCTGTCGCGTGACCCCCTCCTCTACCTCGTACTCATACTCGACGGGCATGTGGTCCCTGACCAGCCCGTGGAGCAACTTGAACTCCTGACGCATGGCAGCATGGAGCCGCGCATGGACAGCCGACATCACCTTCATGCTGCGCTCGATAATGGCCAGGGTGGTCCCCACAGGGGCCTTCTGGCTCATGTCGGAAATCTTCATGTCGGCAATGGAGGCGATCGTCCGTGCCTCACCGACGATGTCGCCGAGAAGCTGGTAGAGGACCGTGGACGGCTCCTTGTAGGGGAGGAACGTGATGTTGTCCTTGATCGCCCCACCGGGCACGTCCACATCCCTGAACTCGCCGGGACGCACCGGACTGTCGTCCCCCTTGATCCTCAAGCCACGCGCCTTGAGGCCCGCCGGAAGATTGCTCAACGTCCCGGCATCGACAAGCTGCCTCAAGATGGAAGTGGCGGATTTGGTGAGCCCGCCCAGCATGTGAACCAGTCCAATGCCGTAGAACCCGAGGCCAGGGAGATACGGATAATGGATGAAGTAGTTCAGCTTCTTGTGGCGATCGTCGTCCTCCTCCCAGTTGCGGTAGATGGCGAGGACGATGGTGGATGCCATGTCGATAGTCACGATGTAGGGAAGGGCGATGCCTGTCTCCTCGCCGTCATTGTCGGTGTCCTCGTCCCCCGACATGACGAGATCGACGTGAACTTCGAGTATCTCGTTGCGCTCGTCCTTTTCGATGCGCGGGGCTTCCCCCTTAACGTCGTCCTGTTTCTTGGCCACGTTGTCATACTGGATGGGGGCATCGGGCACGGTGACCATGCGATACTGACCGGAATATTGCGCCTTGACGATGTCGTTGCGCTGCATCTTCATGCGATGTGTGTACCTGGAGCACGTCAGAAGGTCCGATGCTCCGTACTGCACCACGAAATCGTCTGCCTGAACAAAACGGTCTGTAGGTCTGCCGAGATTGTAATCGTAGTACACCTTCTTGAAGGCCGACCCGGCGAGGGGCAGGCTGAACAGGGCCTGCTCATGCTCCTGCCGACACTCGGTGATGACCTCGTTCACGACGTAGTTCATGTCGAGTTGGACACGTCGCGCCTGCTTCTGCTTCTCCGCTGTCTCCATTCCCACCACCTTGGTGAGAACGGGTCCGGTAGCAGGCCACGTCTCGGTCATGGCATCCGCCTGGAAGCGAACCACGGCCTCTGTGAGGATGGGATGGAAAACCCCGGACGCGCCCTGCCAGGGCTGCGTTCTTTCCTCGATCTTGAGCCCCAGGAGGTTCAGGCCCTTGATGTAAGCTTTCTCCCAGGGCTCCCTGGACAGCTTGTCGTCCTTGTAGTGCTGCACCAACTCCGAGCCTAGCTTGGTAAGGTCTCGGTCATCCATGTGTTCGGCGAGGTTCCCCGCATGAGGAATGTCTACTGGCCCCTCCTGTTGTGGGGCAAAATCGATGATGACACCGCCTTCGCCGTCGTCTTCGATGATGGTGCCTTCCATGACCTCATCGGGCAGGGGTTCGACCGCCACCTCGACGCCAGGACTCTCAACTTCGATGTCGAACGGGGTAAGGGGTTTATGAATATCGGCCATCAGTATGGTCCTTCCCTATTGGCGCGCAACAGAGGCCGTGTATCCTCTTCCTCCTCGTCGTTGGGGGTTCTCAGGAACCCACCCTGACGATAACGAAGTAAGGCCTGGGTTGCGCTGTCCACGTAATCGTCGTGTTCCCCAGCGGGGAACTCGGCAAACTCCTCTACCACCTCGTCCGCCCATCGTCTGTCCGGTGCCCAGATCATGCCGGAAGCGAACAGGTCGGAAACGGCGTTGACGCGGGCAATCTTGTCGTTGCCCCTGGACGGAGTGTACTCGGACACCGGGATGCCCATCTGCCTCAGTTCGAAGACCAGAGGCATACCGGACGCCTTACCCTCAACGATGAAGGCGTCGGGCTCCCAATTGACGTAGTTCTCGTAGGCCACCGCTTTGAGTTCGGGAAACTCCATGCGCTTGCGAAAGGCGTCCAGGAGGATCAGGTTGGCCATCGGCTTGCCGGTGCCCTCGTGTTCCTGGTAGAACACGCCCCAGGTGGTGCAGGCGGAATAGTCGGAACGCTCGGTCTTGAGAAAAGCCGTGTCCCAGGACTGTACGACCCACTCGACCTTCGGAGGTCCAGCTTCCTCCCACTTCCGCCACCAGTCGCGCTTGACCAGGGCTCCCTCTTCCGCCGTGGGACGCTGCTGGTACTGAGCCATCCATTTGGAGACCGGGAGTTCCTCCTTGATGGCTTCCATCTCCCCCAAGGACCAATATTCAGGCCACATGGGCTGGCCGGAGGGCATGACGGCGGGAAGTTCGATGACCTCCCACTCGTCGCCGTCACGCTGGATGGATGCCTTGACCACCTTGCCGGTGAGGTCTCGCTTCGACCACCGCGTCATGACGATGACGATGGCCGCCCCCGGCTGGACGCGCTGGCGAGGGCCGGAGGTGTACCACTCGTAGACGCTGTCGTAGATTTCCGGCTTGCTCTCGGCCTGCTTGGCTTCCTGCTCCGAATGGGGATCATCGATGATGATGAGGTCGCCGCCACGCCCCGTAAGAGTTCCCCCGACGCCAATGGCGAAGTACTCGCCCTTGGCGGTGGTCTTCCACTTGCCCGCCGCCGCAGCGTCGGCGTGGACAGCGACGCCGGGGAATATTTTCTGGTAATCCCGGTCTCCAATGGTGTCGCGAACCTTGCGCCCGAAATCCACCGCCAGATCAGCGGTGTTGGAACTCTGGATCACGTATTTGTTGGGGTACTTACCGATAAACCACGCCGGGAACAGGTGGGAGGCGAACTCGGACTTGGTGTATCTCGGAGGCATATTGATGATAAGACGCTTGCATTCGCCCCTAGCCACGCGCTCGAAAGCGTCCGCCATGATCTTGTGATGCCTGCCCTCCACGAAGGTTGGCCAGACAGATTTCACAAATGTCAGGAAGTCGTCTTGAGCCGAAGCGCGGCCCTCGGCTTCTTCGAGTTTCCCGCACAACCGCAGGATTTCCTGCTGCTCCACGAAGGGCAACTCGTCAAGCCGTGACAGATAAGTCTCTATTTCCGCCGGTAGCATACCAAAAGATTACCCCGAACCGAGGTCCGGGGCAACCATTGGCCAGTGCATGTTGGAAAACCTACCCGTAGGGGAGGTCTTCTCTCGAAGCCGGGGGATCGATGACCTTGAGCGCGATCTTCAACCGAATGCTTCGTGCGGCGTTCGGTATGCGCTCGATATAGTCACGCTCTTCCAGCTTCTTGATAAGGGAAGCCACGCTTGATTTGCTCTTGGCATTGATGCCCTCCCTGATCTCCTCATAGGAAGGAGCGTACTCGTTATCCTCCCAGTAGCCCCGGATGAAGTCGAGGGTCTCTTTCTGCCTGGGGGTCATAGCTGCCTCATGATTTGGTCGATGACTTTGGTAAAATTCTCTCTGTGGCGCTTGGGGTTCACGTCCACCTTCTCGAAGATGTCGTCCTTGGTTTCGCGGATAGCACGAACCACGGTGCGGGCGATGACGCCGATCTGGCTGTCGTTCAGCGTCCCGATGTCCTCCTTGAACTCCTCGGTTGTCATAATCCGCTTGAGGGCCTTGAGCACCCCCACCTCCACGCCACCGTTGCCGAGGGGCTGGATGAAAGGTGACATGGTTGGCCCTGGTGGGTTTGCGAAACTTCCGCCGCCTGCCATTTGAGTTCCTGCGACTTGGGTGAGACCGCCTGGAGACTGGGACAGTTGGTTCTGGGACAGTTGAATACCCTTCATAAGGGCCTCCGTCTCCTGAAGCGTCTTTCTGTGCCAGTAGGGGCTTGTTTCATCAGCGTTCCGCAGCGTGTTCCGCCTCAAAGCCTTAGCTGCCAAGGCTTTCAGACTTATCGTTCCATCCACGTTCCGTGTACTGCTGAGTGGCGTTGGCGTTGGCGTTGGCGGTGTATTCGGTGCGGGATCGACGCCCACAATCCTGCCGAAGTCCTGGACCTGTTTCATGGCAGCCATCTGTACCGCGTCCTGCACCGCCCGACGAGCGTGTTCGGCTTTACTGCCGTACATAGCCGGGTCTGGGCTGGTGAACTTCTCTTCCTCGGCCTCGGCCATAAGATTGGCGAGGTGGTCTTGGTGCTCCGGGGGGGTGGTGTCGAGGGTCTTCTCCCCCAGATACTGACGTAGTTCATACTTCGCCCTCCCGAAGAGGGACTTTTTCACATTCTGAGGAACTTGGGCTCTAGGTATAGCCATGGCACGAACCATAAACACAAGAGGGACATACGTCAACCGACCCCGTAGTGAAAGTTCCGTGGTCCCCTGCCAACCCTGGCCACCATCTCCGTGAGGGCCTTGGCGTGTTTCTGGTTCATGAAGACCTTCTCGCGGTGCTTCTTGCACCAGCTACCGGGGTAAACCACCTTCTTGCCACAGCAGGTCGTCGCCCCCAGATCAGCCGGGTCGCCGTCGATATAGGCGCATTGTTTTGGAGTTCTCTCGGAAAACGAGATCACATCCAGACGAGCCCCCCGAGTACCGCCGCACCGACCGCCCCCTCCGGTAACCACTCCGACACCAGCCCCGTCACCTTCGGCTTGAGGATCGGGTAAGTGAAGCCAGCCAGGGCACAGACCCCGATGTAAGAAAAGCCTGCCCAATGAAGTCCAGGAACGTTGAGCGCCCAGAACGGCGCGACCGCCACGGCTGCCGGGACGGAGTATCTGAAACCCATCATCCAGTCATCCCAGTTTCCAAGGAACTTTGCCGGGCCAGCATTGACGGATACCAGCGCCACGGCGAGAGGCCACAGCCAGATAAGTTCCATGCGGCCAACCACCGCCAGCGCGAACACGGCGCCGATGAGGGCGACCGCAAGACGGACCATGGAGTGGTTGAGAATGCCTGGGTGGGTGTGTGCTCCCCGTCCGTCCCAGATACGCCAGACGGCCCCAAGGAGGGTAGCAAACACGATAACCATTGCTGTTTCCGACATCAGAGGCCTCCTCCACCAATATGTTTTGGAATAATATGATGTTTATGTGTAATCATAATTATTCGTCGGATCGTATTCCGTTTATTTCCATCAACGTCTTTTCAACGTCGTCAATCGTAGCACCAAGAGCAGCATCATAAGCAGTTAAAATAGCATACATTTTACCGTTTTGTGACGTGTGAACTACCGATTGGACATTATCCTCAATTGCCCTTACCAGAATATCTACTACCCGCTTATGCCACTTATTGAAGTTGTCAATGAACGCGCTTGATATCGCCTCTCGTCTGGCATCTGCAATATAGTCTGTAACCGTTTCATTTAGGTTGTGAGCCAATAAGGCGTGCATTTCAGAGTCCGACAATTCATTAAAGTCTGTGGCCTTAACCAGTTCTTTCAGACTATCTTGGAAAGCAGCGAACTTAATCGTTAGAAATTTCTTAGCCGTTACTGTTATATCCAATTGTGGAATAACGAGTTGCAGCCAGGTATCTGCATGGGTAAAAAGCGAATGATTTAATAGTACAGTTTGGTTGATTTCGCCTGATGCCAATTCTTGTCGCTCAAGATGATTTTGTACCAGCATGACGCCCATTGGACTGAAACCTGTAATGGCCGCTACTGCAATCATTGCAATATTCTTTGTCAGAGTCATTGCCGTCCACCATATTCTTCATACGACTTACGATGAGCTTCAGCGTGTTCTGGTATAGTTAATTCTATGATATCCAATTCTCCGTTACATAGTCATGTATTATCGTGCCGTTAAAGGATTGTTGAAAGAGTGGCCGGGAGGGGTTTAGGCAAACCTCCCGGCCTTCCCGCACGATACGGTGAATAACCGACCAAAGTCTCCACCAGGGAGCCTGGGGGCGTCCAAATACCGCGCAGAAATAAAGCTGTTATCAATTTGCATGGCGCTTCCCTTTCATTGGTTCACTTTAAGGGAGCGGGTGTCAAGCGTTTTAACGCTCGACACCCTATTCGCGTGGCCTCTGAAAGGTCATAATCCCTTCTAATCGAACGTGCCGTCGTCAATCATTCGTTGGGCGTTCAGCAAGATTAGCGTCCGCCGCTGCGTACTCTTTTTATTCGTGGCAGCACCCATGAACCGCTCGAAAAAATCAATATCCCCAGGCGCAACAATCTCCCCCGCCATTGCCCTGCATTTTGGGCACTCGAACTCGACAACCTCAGGGGGGTGGATGCACGGCCAATCGTGGGCGCACTCAATGCAAGCGCAGTAACTGGCGTTATGCGGGCGGTGGTCGTCCAGACTAACGACATTGCTTTCATGGGTGGCTGTATCTCTCTTCTTAGTCATCTGCTACTGCGTCCTCAACCGGCCAACGGTTTCGGAACTAGGCCGCACGAGTTAGTGAAACAACATGTTCAGTGGCTCAAGCCGTCTTCGTGCTGGATCAGGGTGCGGATTTGGTGGGCATCGCCCCCGAAGACCATCTCGCGAAAGCCGATTTCCATCCTGGAGACCATTTGTTCGCGAATATTGTTTTCCTGACCGGCGAGGAGCACGGCCAAGACCTCCACGACCCCCATGAAAACATTGTCCATGTCGGTGCCGCCGTAGTAGTGCTCCATGAGCAGCCCGCCAATCTCGCAATGGAGACAGCGGCGCTCTGGATGCTGGCCATGGCCCTGCTTATGGATAACGGGGTTCATAATTTTTCCCATAAAATTCCTAAACGGGAGCGGCCCTCGCCACCCCCTAAATGTGGACACGTTGCTTTAATCAAACATAGGCCCCCCTCGTTGCCCAGCTAGAATGACGCCATGTCTGTTCATCTTGGGTCAACTCCAAGGCTTGTCCTCGTCCAGCTTGACAAGGTGTTCGAGGTTCAGCTTGGTCACGTCGAGCACCCGGATCGCCCTGGGGCCGATCCAGGTCTGCCTCTCTGGGGGAGGCCCTTTTTTTTCTTCAAGTTCGAGGATGAACATCTGGGTGCCGTCCTCGGCAATGACCAAGATGCCATGCTCCAGCACCAATTTGCTGACGGTGACGAGTGCGCCCCGGAATATACTGTCGTTGTCGGCCATGCTTCGCCTTTAGTTTTCCCCCCGCGCCCTGATTGCTTTTTCACCCAGGAACAGCGCGTGAAGTTGAAGCGTATTGAACCTTGGATCGGCAGACAGCTTGATAAGTTCTTGCAAGCAAGCCTCGCGCTCGGCTAGGACGGCTTGGGCAACCATGTTTATGCCCGCATTGACCACGCCATTTGCACGTTCAGTCTGGCACTCAATCTCCTTGGCCTGGGCCTCTATCTTGGCTACGTCCTCGACTCGCTGGGCTAACCCCGATCTAACCCGCCCGTCGAGTTCCTCCAGGGCATGGGCCTGGGCCTCTAGGGCGATGATCAGTTCGCTACGCGTAACCAACATGCCCTTATCGCGCAACTGTTCTAGAATGTCAGTCATCATCCAAGTCCTTTGAGTGCAACTTCCACAGCGGTTATTATTGAAATTACGCCGACAACCGTCTTAATCCTTCGGCGCTGTCTCTATCGGCTGCCACTCCACGTTGCTTCTCCCGATCGCGAACTCCCTGTCAGCGGCGGCGTCCATCAACCTTTCATGCTCAACTACCCACTTGGGCGGGGGCTCGTCAGAAGTGTTATTCGTGGCCCAAGACATGGACGGGAATTTGCATGTTATCCAACACCCCATCCAGCTTGGACATCTACCACACTTAATCATTCATTCATCCGGCGCGTTGCAGCGCGGGCAGGGCATCTGCACCGGCACCCTGTCCGCCAGCTTCAATATTGTCCCGTCCTTCGCCCGCAGGACATCGCTCATGACGCCGCTGTCGATGAACCCTGTGTCGTCGCAGGTGGCGCATAAGGGGGTCTCCTGGGGTGCCGGGGCCTCGGCCTCGGGGGCTGTGACGGGTTCTGTGGGGGGCGGTTTGGCCCCTTCCTCCACTGTTTCCTGGATTGACAGGGCATAGTGGAGAGCCTCGGTCTCGGTCGTGATGAGAGAGAACATCCACCCCCTCTTCTTGTGGAAGTGGTCTATCCTGACATCCTTGCCCTCGGACGAGACCTTGAAGAGCGTATCCTCGTGACGGCCTGTCATGGATTGCTCCGCGTCGCCAGATAGAGGAACACGAGGATCAAGACGCCGACGACCGCGCCTCCCCCGACACCCGCCGCGAACTGAACAGCCAACGCCGTGCCGCAGGTCATCAGACCTCCTCCCAGTCCTTGGCCAGGATGTCGGTCTGGCTGGCCAGCCACGGGACAAGATGATCTCCCACCGTCTTTATGGAGATATAGGGCAGGCTCATCTTGGAATCGGCATCGGGGGTCTGGAGTTCGATCCACATCCCCCTGCCGTTCCAGCCGAAGCGGGCCAACTTCTTGCCCTGCTTGATCAGGTAGAGGGCGTCCGAGAAATCCATTGGCGGGATAATGTTGTTGTTATGGTTCTCACTCATGGTTCATCTCCTGTAGAGGTTTGGTGGCGTTCTTGCCGAGCGCCGTCCTAAGGATCATGTAGGCCCCGTTCGGGTCGTCGCGCATGATGTCCAGGTTGATTTCCGTGAGGTCTCCGAAGGCATAGGGGGCATAGGACCGTAGTTCGTCCCCGCATCGCTGTTGTTCGTACTATCCGTTGCGTCGGTATCGGGGGCTTCAAGGGAGTTGATCATCCTGCGGAGGTCGGCGCTCTCCTGCTTCAATCGATCAAGACGTTTTTTCATGGTTCTTTCTCGTGGGTAAATGAACATACTACGCACGAACAGGCGTCGAACGCAAGTCTTACGAGTAATATCTCTCGTACCACTCCCCGCAACCCTTGATGACGTTCTGAACCTGCCTGTCGGTGAGTATTTCCCGGCCACCACCTGGGGTGCCGCGACGAAAGAAGGCCCCCCCTTTCTCGCTGGCCTCGGAGAAGCCGTTCTCCTTCTCGTCCTTCTGGAGTTGTCCGAAGGAGGAGTGGGCGAGGGCCTGCATATATTCGGCATACATGAAATCGATCTTGAGGACCTTCGCCAGCAAGAAAAAAGTATCCGGGAACTCCTCGTATTTAAGAATCAACTTGCTGTGATCGTGCCAACTCTCAACATGCCTCGGCCAATCCTTGGCCACTTCCTTCGCCATGCGGGCCGGAGAGGTCCCGAAGAAGTTGGCGGCGCTGGGCACAATGTCCACGGGATCGCGGATGATGTAGACGCTGGTGCCGACGCCGTGGCGTTCTGGGTCGTACTGCCGGTGAGCCTTCCCCAAAAATCCCCGACCGATAGGCTTGTCGCCCGCGTCGGTGAAGAAAGGCAGCAAAGCGATCTCCTGAAGCGTCAGTGGGCGACCTTCCTGAGGCACCAGCAGGTTGGCCAGGAACGCCCGCGCCCAGGTGCTACCCGACTTTGGGAAGGACGCCAGCCAGTGAATACCCTTCATAAGGGCCTCCGTAGCCTCGGGTATAGTGCCGTTAGTGCCAATAGGTGGTGGAATGCGGCTATTGGCGCTATTGGCGCTATTGGCACGGACATGAAAGTCGGGAATAGCTTCGGCAAAACCTGACCCCGTTCCGGGGGAAGGGTTAATCGGGCACTAGCCCCTTCCTGCGCCGTGCCCGGATATTATAGACCGCGCTCTCCGACACCCCATGATCATGGGCAACCATGCAAACGGGAGCCGTGTCCTTCCTGATCGCCCGCACCTGATCGTCGGTCAGCTTGCGAACCCTCACATGGAGCGAACATCCCCTGGCGCGGCGACCGCGCTTAATGCAATCACGCGCATTGTCCTGATGCGTCCCCACATACAAATGCCGTGGGTTGACACACGAGGGCGTGTCGCAACGATGGAGCACCAGTAAATTTTCTGGGATTTTTCCGTGGTGAATTTCATAAGACAACCGATGCACACCTACACAAGGCCCACGCCGACCAACCCTCAACTGCCCATACCCGAACTGGTTCCTCTGCCCGCCCTGCCACAGCCAGCAGGCTGTGGGCTTGCCGCGAACGACAAACCGCCAGAAACGATCAACAAGAGGTTCGGGGGTGTTCATAAGAAGAGGGTGTACCACGTATGTGCGGAGTTGTAAATATTTGGTGGGGAAAGAGAGTGGGCCGGGTTTTTTGGGGAGGTCTACTCCAGACCCGGCATTACAGCATCTCTACACGATACCGCCACCCCCAAGAAGAGAGTGTACGTGGTTTGTGCGGTGGTAGCAATTTTTATATGGGAAAGAGGCGGGAAGTGCATGGAGGGTGCGAGCGAGGAGGTGCGCGCGTGAGGGGTGGGTGGGGGTCGCCCAAGCGCGCCGCCCAGGAAGGAGCCCCATCGCCGCCACGCCAGCCACGCCCAGCCCTGGCCCGCCAGGACGCAGCGATCGACCCACCTTCTTCTTACGCGAGGCGCGGGGCGCGACGTGGCGCGCTGATAGCACAAGGCAACGATATCAACGGCTTAGCCTCAGCCAAGGCGTGGGGTATCGCCTAAGTAAGGTGATAAGAATGATTATGGCAAATGCTGGATGGTGCGCTAAGTGCCTGTAAATGCTGACCTTAGCTTGGCTTCCAGCGCTGCGCGCACCTCGTCTGGTGTCTCGTCTGTCTGGTCAGTGCTGATGCGCTCCTTGAATGCCTGAACTGTGTCCAGCTTGCCGAGCAGTTCAGTGGCCCGGATGCAGGCCGCATCAGTGTCCGCCCTCTGGCTCAGTTGGAATAGCCGCTCCTCGACGTGGAGACGCAGAGACAGGCCAGTATGCACTGCACTCTCTTGTACGCGCCGCTTGCCCGCCTTCACCCTCATGGCAACGCCAGGGTGTCCGGCCAGCCAGCTTGCCTCGTTCCATATCGCCTTGTTGCTCATGTTCTCGGCGTCGTATGCCTCGCGGTACGCAGCGCTTTGGGTCATGCCCTTGATGATGTTGTCGGCGTACCTCTCTTGCTTGGCCGTCAGCTTCTTGCCAGCCGGAGGGGGTTGCGTCCCGCCCGCCCCGTCACGCCCGCCCTTGCCGCCCTGGATGATAGTGAATGCCGGAGTGTCTTCCAGTAGGTATTCAGGGGTAGGGTCTTTAGGGCCATCGCTCATTATCTCGCTCCTCCTCGCTACGCTCGTCCGGTGCTCTAAGCAAGAGGTCCAGCATATACGAGACCAACACCCTCCTCAACCCCGAAACAGCAACCATACATGAACAGTGTGAGAACATATATCGTACATCGATTGAGATAGGGCGAGGTAGCTTGGCTCTCTCCTGGCCAGCCAGTGGACACCGCAAGGGCATACAGGACACCCCTGTTTTCCCTCGTTTCGTGCTGCCTTGCAGGGTGGGTCAGCTAAGGTACTTTACCTGACCCTTCGCTCGCACCGCCCGCCTGCCTGCGCCCGCGCTCACGCGCGCCTACGCGCGGGGGCGGGCGTTCTCCCTCTACCGCGCCGACCTCGACCCTATGCCCCAGAAGCGTCAGCCCAAGCCATAGCTGAACAGGAGTGGTGAAGATGTGTCATGCGCCGCTAAAAAAACGACATGAGTATGACATTGACCATTGACACCCCTCTCTTGTTCGGGTACAGAAGGGGGAGCGACACGCCCGGAGATCACCGGGCTGGGGAGGCAACTCCCCTGGATGGCCCCGCCTCATACTTGAGGAGCAGTTGGCTGAAACAAACCGCTGGGAACAGCCCCGCCGGAGTGTCCACCATCGTGAGCAGTGGAGTGAGCCGGGTTGGTAACCAGATATGGGCTGCTTTGATCCTCGCCTTGAGGGGAGCGCTTTAGGTCTTATCCCCGGTTCGCTGCACCGTGAGGCCTGACAAGCCGAGCGGAGGCGACGGTACTCCACTCCGTAACGCCGGGACGCGCTATTAGCGGCTCCAGTGGTGCGACAAAAACAACAGCCGCTACTACTCTCTCTTACGTTACCCAATGCAGCCAGCTTGAGCGGGCTGCATTACGAAACATAATGGAGGTAGCAACATGGCCACCACTATCCGCGACGCCGAGGCGGCGTTCGACAACGCCATCGCAGTCGGCGTTCTCTCCGATGACGAGAACAGCCCCGTCTACGCTGGCCTGTTCATGTACATGCACAGCGACGACAACCTCGACCACTTCAAGAACATCGACACGCGCCGCTACATCACCGCCACCAAGTAGTGCCGAGGCAATAGGCGCTCCCATGTGGTTTTTCCGGGAGGTAAACATGCTGTAACTCATGCGGCGACAGGCCTTGCCAGCCACGTGCCGCCTTCCGATACGCCGCTGGGATAGCGGCGTATCGCCAAGCGCATCGACCCGGTGCTCTTGGTGATACGTCAATACTGCCCAACCAATGGAGGTAACCAATGGGTACTCAATTGCTCAAGATTTCCATGGACAAGCTGCCCGCCATCATCGCGTGGTCGTTTGCCCAAAACATGCCGGTCTACGTCCACGGTGCCAGCGGCATCGGCAAGTCCCAGGGGATGCGCCAATACGCCCGAGAGTGGGCCGAGGCCAAGGGCCTCACATTCTGGGACTTCAAGGGTGGCTCGCCCGAGAACATGGACCGGGACAAGACCTTTTGCTGGATCGATCTGCGCGTTGTCCTCATGGACATCCTCGACGTTAAGGGTGGCCCCATGCTCGACAAGGAAGAGATGGTCACACGCTTCCTGGCCTCGTCCATCCTTCCCGACACCGGACGCCACGCCAAGTACGGCTGCCTCTTCCTGGATGAACTCCCCCAGGGCGCTCCCATGGTAACCAACGGTCTCAGCCAGTTGGTCTACGATCGCCACATTGGGGATAGCTACTTCTTCCCCAAGGACTGGCGGCTACTGGCGGCGGGCAACCGCAAGCAGGACGCCGCGAACACCAACAAGGTGGGTGCCCAGATTTACAATCGCTTCTCCCACTTCGAACTGGTGGCGGATGTAGAGGCCTGGGCGCGGCACATGCTGGGCAAAGGGGGCGACTTTCGCATCCCCAACTTCGTCAGGCTCCGGCCCGAGTTGTTCCACATGTTTGAGAAGGGGGATATCTGCTTCCCCTCTCCGCGCTTGTGGGAGGAGGTGGACAAAGTGGTTCGCACCGTCGAGGACAAAGCCCTTCGCGAGATGTTCATCGGCGGGCTGGTCTCCGAGGGCGTGGCCGTCGAGGTGTGCAGCTACCTGGACATCCACACCCAGATCGAAACGTTCCCCAAGATCGTCCGCGATCCGCTCAAGGCCAAGGTGCCCGAGGCTGGTGTCGAGGGCAGCGTCGCCGCCTGCTACGCCGTCATCGGCATGTGTGTCGGCGGCGTTACCGAGACCAACATCGACGCCGTCTTCGCCTACGTCAACCGGCTCCCCGAGGAGTTTCAGGCGGTGTTCGCCATCGACATCATCTCGGCCAAGCCCGAGTTGCAAGAGACCGTCGCCTTCACCAAGTGGCGGCAAGATCACCCGAGCGTGAGGGTCTAAGCACCCTCACCCTCGACCCACATCTACTCTGTGGCTCTTCAACCCTGCTCAGACAATGCTGGAGGTAGCTATGACCGTTAGAACCAAGGACGTGGACATCAGGCAGCGCGCCTGCTTGGTCCGCATCAGCACCAAGCTGATGGGCGTCGAGAAGAAGGACAACCCGGCCACCGATAAGCTGGTCACGCTGATGGGATGCAGCGACGGCGCGGCCAAGGCTGTGAAGTCCCTGATCAACCCCAACAATCAGGCCTACAAGGACATCAAGATCGTCAGGGGCCTGCTCCGCAACACCCATATCGACCTGACCGGTTGCTGGCAAGACGATGGGTTCCGCATCATTGGAACCAAGAGGTTCGCCAGCTACGAGCGGATCATGGATGACCTCGTCGCCCGCTTCTGGGCGAAGGTGGATGTGTTTGTCGAGGCCTGGGATGACGTGCTGGCCGAGGCCAAGAAGGACTTGGGCGACATGTTCAACGAAGCTGACTATCCCAACAAAGCAGACGTTCGCGCCTGCTTCAGCATCGAACGCGAGGTCGAGGTCATCCCCGACCGCACCAACACCATCCTCGACCTGGATCAGGCGAGGGTCGAGAAACTCCAGGCCGACGCCATCGACAAGGACCGGAAACGGATGGTCACGCTGACCGAGGAGACCCACCAGCGCGTGGCCGAGGAACTGGAGGGTATGCTCAAGGCCCTGCGCGAGTTCGGCGGCGAGATCGAAGGCACCAAGCGGACGCGCACGTTCCGCAACAGCCTCATCGATCGGATGGCGGGACTGGCCGACGTGCTCCCCGGCCTCAACCTGACCAACGATCCGAAACAGGACAAGCTGGCCAGGAAGCTGGCCAAGCTGACCGTCCACGATCCGAAAGACCTCCGCGAGGAGGGCGTCGAGGGCGACAAGCTGCGTAAGGACGTGGCCGATGAGGCCGAGGAAATGCTCGACGCCCTGGGCGGCGTATTCTCCTACACCAACTAGCCGCTGACGTGTAGCGGGATGTCGCGTAGAGCGCGCGGCATCACGATGTACGTTCTCTCTATTAACCAGCCAATATGGAGGTAATCATGACACCCAAGACAGACACCTCGACCGTGGCCCTTCTCAACTGGGAGGCCGAGGTCAAGAAAGGCGAGGCCGTCATCCTTAGCGCGATCAAGCGCCTGATGATACGCCAGCCCTTCATAGCCACGCTGTTACTCGGCTTGGTACGCACCCCTGTCTCCTCCGGGACCATGGGGACCAACGGCAAGGTTCTCATCTGGAACCCGGCCTGGGTCAACAAGTGTTCCGAGTACAAGCTGTACTTTGTGATGCTGCATGAGGTGTTGCACGTTCTCTACAAGCACCATCTTCGCGGCAAGAACCTCGACCAACGCCTCGCCAACAACGCCATGGACTACGTGATCAACCTGATCATCGTCACACTTGGCGGCGGGACTGCCAAAGGCGACGAGGGCGATTGCCCCTCCCGCGATCCCTACTACAAGATGCCCAAGGATGGGCTCTTTAGCTGGGACTACATCGGAATGACATTCGAGGAGGTGTACGAATTGCTCAAGTCCGCGCCAGAGGACGGCGAGGGACCGCCCCCACCTCCTGGCGACGAGAAAGGCCCCGGAGGAAATGCCGATAGCGATCCCTGCGAGGACGGCGACACCCCCGGTGATGACGGCCAGGAAGAACTGGACGAGGAAGAAGGCGACACCGGAAAAGGTGCCGACGACGACAAGGCCGAGGAGGACGAGGAGGGAACCGGCGACGAGGGCGATTGCCCCTGGGGCTCAGTGACCCAACTCACCAACGAGGACGGCACCGACCTCTCAGAGGAGGAGATGCAGAAGGCCGAGCGCGATCTTGAGAAGCGCATCATCCAGGCCGAGAACATCGCCAAGGCGAGGGGCAACATGCCCGCCACCTTGTCCGAGGCCGTCGAGGCCGGAAGACAGGAGAGCCAGGACTGGCAAGATGTCTTGCGCGAGGCCCTCCAGGAGAAGTTACCCAACGACTTCTCGTTCGACAGGCCCAACCGATACCACATGAGCAGCGACTTGATCATGCCTACGACCCAGAAAGAGGGCATGGGTCATGTCGGGTTCTTCGTTGACGCCAGCGGTTCGGTGAGCACGCCCGAGTTCAGCCAATTCATGTCGGACGTGGATTTCATCTTCGAAGAACTCACGCCCGAGACGATCACCATGATCCAGTTCGATCATGATGCCTCCGAGCCCAAGGAATACGAGATGGGCGACGAGGTCGAGTTGGTCCGCGAACGGGAAGGTGGCACACGCTTCACCGCACCATTCTCCAAGGCTCAGGCACTTGGGCTCGACGCCGACTTCGACATCGTGGTGTTCTTTACAGACGGCGGCGACAACACCTTCCCCAAGGAAGAGCCGCCGTATCCCGTGATCTGGGCAACGACAGGCGCGTGGTGGGGAGGCCCGCCACCGTTCGGCGAGTGCGTCCAGGTGAAGTTCGGCAAGGGAGAGGGGTAACCCTCCCCCACCGCTTTATACTATGTGGCTTTTATAGTGGCGGTGGCAGAAATGGTTATGCACTGGATTGCAAATCCAGACGATGCGGGTTCAAGTCCCGTCCGCTACTCCAACCCTGCTCAGACAATACTGGAGGTAACACCCATGCGTGAGTACATCGGCAACAGCTTGTTACACATTGGTTGGGCAATTTTTGGTCAGCCCTGCGACTGTGGCTACGGCATTCGCCTCAACGCCCTGGCCCGCAAGATCGGGTCATGGGAATACGATGAGGAAAGCTGGCGTGATCGGGCTCTCTTCAACGTGGGATGCTTCATTCTCTTTCTCGCCGCCCGACCCTATTTCGAAGACGTTCTCTGACGCAGCGGGACGCAGCATCACGCTGGTGCTGCGTCACGATGCGCCAGCATCACAACCAACTGGAGGTAACCATGAACATCATATTCGATCTCGACGGGACGCTGGCCAACCTCGACCATCGTCTCCACTACATCCGCCTGATGGTGGGCAGCGCCATCACCTACAACGACCAGAAGTTCCGGGTCATGGCCATGGAGACCACAGAAACAACCGTAGTAACCCTTGGTTTTGCCGAGGACCATAACGACACCGTTGTCATGCCCCTGGCATCTGCCCAGGCTGCGTTCAAACCCAACTGGGACGCCTTCTTCGATGCCGTCATCGATGACAACCCCATCGAAGAGATGGTCGCCGTGTTCAACGCGCTGCGTATCTCCGGCCATCACAAACTGATCATCGCCACTGGCCGCTCAGATGTGGCCGAGCACGACACGATGTTCTGGCTGGAGGAGCACGGCATCAATGCAGACCTTGTCCTGTTCCGCAGGGCGGGCGACCACCGCCCCGACGTGAAGGTCAAGTTCGACATGTACACCACGCTCTTGGCGAAGGACATGAAGCCCGACTTGGTCTTCGAAGACCGCCAGGGCGTTGTCGATATGTGGCGCAGCCACGGCATCCGGGTTGCCCAGGTGGCCCCCGGTAATTTTTAGAGGAGATGCCATGAAACTCAAGGATATACCCCCTCTCGCACGTCACGCTATGAAGAGAATGAAGAGGCCTCTTCGCACGTACCTGTCGATGGACGACCAGCGCGTGTTCACCACGCAAGGAACCATCGAACGTGCGTTCACGCGCTTCCCCTACATGGTGCGGACTGACGTTGGCTCAACGACCGGCACCAACGCAGTTGGTCACAAGCTGCCCGCCAGTGGAGAAAAGGACGACTGACGCAGCGGCATGTTGCATGAAGCAGTGCAGCATGACGATGCACCAGTGTGCGTCACGACCAACCAATGGAGGTAACCAATGTTCAAGATCGTGCAGGAAACCAAAAAGGCTCTCAAACTGGAGTATGAAAACGTCACGTTTTGGGTCCAGCGCCGCTGGCTTCGCGGCGACGACACCCTCACCCCGAGAGGCACCGCCGCCTTCGAGAAAGCCAAGAACGGCGACAAGCCCAAGGTCAAGCCGTTTCTGAAGTGCAAGCCTGCCGAGATGCGCCAGATAAGCGACAAGGCAGTCGTTGTCACGTGCTTCGACGGCTCGTCAGCCGTTCTGCCGACCAGCCAAATCAAGCAGACTTACGATGACGCGATCCTCGTGCCGCTTTGGCTGGCGGAAAAGAAAAGTCTGCAATTTTCAAACAAGAAAATTTGGCTGGAGGAAACGCCATGACCCAGGCTGCCGAGGAACTGGGCATCAAGACCCACGACACACCGTTCGGCCCCGGCTACCGGGGCGAGGACGGCGACAAGGTGCTCGACCGCGCCTGCGATATTATGAACCCCGAAACCGAGGAGGAAGCATCATGAGTGCCGAATGCTCAGGCTGTGGAGAACACCACGCCCCCGAAAGCGGGGCGCTGTGCCACAACTGCGAAGCCGCGATCCATGCCGTGGCCCACGTCAAAACCAACCTTGACGTAACCCGCCTCATCAAATCCGAGGGCAACCTCAAGCGCGAGAACGCCAAGCTGCTCCTTGAACTCAACACCATCAGGGTTGCCATGCACCACATCACCCAAGTTCTCGTCACCACCAAACGCAAGGTGGAGGAGATGGACATGACCCAGAAACCTCAGTTCTATGAGTGCGGCATCTGCGATCATTGGCACAGCGTTTCCTGGGATGGAGACTGCCGCGAGGATGCAGCGCGGTTTACCGTCCAGGCCCTTGAAGATAAACACGGCTGGGATGGCTGGGAGGAAGCCCCCATGCCGGGCGGCGAGGAGGACGTGCCATGAGGATCACGCTCATCGAAAGGACCGCCAACTATGTGGTTGTCCG